>Ga0099364_10005775_pt1 | contig 18242 bp, 15 predicted proteins | sample TergutTh196P3_FD_73070 | JGI IMG/M metagenome (GOLD analysis project Ga0099364, IMG submission 73070) | Microcerotermes parvus P3 segment gut microbial communities from Pointe-Noire, Republic of the Congo - Th196 P3 | ecosystem: Host-associated > Arthropoda: Insects > Digestive system > Gut ...
ATCGGCGTCGATAAGGTCGCGCCTTCGCGGGCGCGTGGATTGAAACATGTTAAATAAGGAGACTGACTAAGTGAGTGATGTCGCGCCCCGCACGGGGCCTTCGCGGGCGTGTGGATTGAAACAAACGCAAGTCCCCGGAAGCCTTGAGGGTTCAAGTCGCGCCTTCGCGGGCGTGTGGATTGAAACTCAATAGGACTTCGTCGTCTTGTCATTCTTGGAAGTCGCGCCTTCGCGGGCGTGTGGATTGAAACGTTTACGGAAGAAGGAATTTTACCAAGAGGAATAAGTCGCGCCTTCGCGGGCGCGTGGATTGAAACCTATTAACTAATCCTTTTGTAATATGGTGTATCTGTCGCGCCCCGCACGGGCGCGTGGATTGAAACCAACCGGCATCCGGTATTTTGGCAAAAAGCCTTAGTCGCGCCTTCGCGTGGATTGAAACGATAGTCGTCGACGACGTCGCCTATCAAGTGATGTCGCGCCTTCGCAGGCGCGTGGATTGAAACTCCATTGTATAAAAAAAAGCATTGTAAATTCCAGAAAATAGAATTATACTAATTTTGAGGAGTATATCATGACAGTATATGATTTTTCTGTGAAAGACATTAGTGGAAATGAAGTTTCATTAAAAGCCTTTGAAAATAAAGTTCTGTTAATTGTTAATACAGCTACAGGTTGTGGATATACGCCGCAATATGCTGGTTTACAAAAATTGTATGTTGATTTTCAGAATAAAGGATTTGAAATTTTAGACTTTCCCTGTAATCAATTCGGGCATCAAGCTCCTGGAACAGAAAAGCAAATAAATGATTTTTGTATTTTGAACTATAATACAACATTTCCACGATTTGCAAAAATAGACGTGAATGGCAAAAATGAAAGTCCTTTATATACATACCTAAAAGAGCAAATGGAAGGAGCAGAGGGTCTAAAAAAAATTAGATGGAATTTTACAAAATTTTTGATTAATAAAAAAGGAAACGTTGTAAAAAGATGTGACTCAAAAATAAAGCCAGAAGATTTGGAATCCGATATCAAAAAATTATTGGATGAATAATGATTTTTGATATGATGCGTGTGATAACGGCATATAACAGGTTGAAGGTAGCGAGTAGTCTTGCTATCATAGAAATGAGATGACTGACAAACAGACAGCGCGGCAAAAGAAAATACTGGAAATAGTCAGCCAAGTTAATCGAATAGAAGTCTCAAAGCTGGCGGAAATAATTAACATATCCAAAGTTACACTACGCTCAGATTTGAGTAAGCTCGAAGAAAAGGGAATTATCCGGCATGAAAAAGGAGAAGTTTTTACAGGTTCCAGTGATGACATCAATAACCGGCTGACTTATCACTATGATACTAAGCAAAAAATAGCCAGGGCAGCTTGTGATTTAGTGCATGACGGAGAAGCTGTGATGATAGAATCAGGCTCGTGCTGTGCAATTCTGGCGGAAGAGTTGACTTTAAAGCGGCGGGAGGTGCGGATTATCACAAATTCGGCTTTTATCGCGGCATATATCCGGCGTCTCCCACATACCAGGATTATTATTTTGGGAGGAGATTACCAAAATGATGCTCAGGTAATGGTTGGTCCTATCGCCCGTTTGTGCGCCCAAAGTTTTAGCGTGAATAAGCTATTTATAGGGACAGATGGATTTTCGGAAAATGGCTTTACCGGAAATGATAATATGCGATCAGAGATTGTTCAGGACATGGCAAAGCAAGCGCAAGAAGTTATCATTCTAACAGAATCTGAAAAGTTTTCAAAAAAGGGGCTTGTTCCGTTGCTTCCTTTTAGCAGTGTCAGTGCGGTATTTACCGACAACCAAATTCCTCAGGAAAAGGAATCTTTTCTTTCCAAGCGCGGAATTAAAATTCATAAAGTATCAATATAAACTCTAAATTACACATCTTCCTTCTTGCGCTTAATTGTGTAGCAGTCCATACATATAATAGTCACAATCACAACACCAAGGATCATCTGTTGTATGTAGGGATGAATTCCAAAACCGCTCATGCAGTTCCGGAGGAGCTGTATTACCATTACGCCGATAAAGCTGTGAACAACGCCCCCTGTGCCACCGGCAAAAGAAGTGCCGCCAATTACAACACTACAGTTAATTATCATGGGAATTGGGTCGCCGTAGATAGCTGAACCTGTGTTCATATAAGAAGAAAGCAGCACCCCGGCAATGGCCGCGTAAGTTCCTGTTAAAATAAAAGCAATCCATTTTGTGCTCATAACAGGTATACCTGAATACTCGGCAACCTCATAATCTCCGCCTAAGGCATAGCAGTTGCGCCCAAAACTTGTGAACCGTAAAAGCCAAAATGTGAAAGCTCCAAGCAATAGCATTATTAGCATAATATTAGGAACACCCAGAGTGCTCCCATTGGATATCATCATGAATTCATAACTTCTTGCGGGAACAGGGTTTGCGTCAGTCAAAACAAGGGAGACGCCTTTGACCAACATGCCCATGCCCAAGGTGATGATGAACGCTTCAGTCTTTTGATGCACGACAAGGAATCCGTTGATAAAGCCAACCACAGTGCCTGACGATATTGCAATGAGCATTGCAAGATTCATATTCATGCCGCTATTGACTAAAAGAATGGCTATGATACCGGAAAGGGACATAACAGAACCGACAGATAAATCGCAGCCTCGGCATATAACCGCCAGCGTCACGCCAAAGGCTATGATTATGTTAGGTGAAGCAACCCTGAATATATTCAATATGTTAAGCGCAGTAAAGAATCTTGAATCGGAAAAAACCATGGCAAATACCATTAAAGCAATAGCTACCACCGCTTTTTGCTTGGCAAATAATTGAAGAGCCTGCCTGCCAAAATTCAAATTCTGTGTTTGTACACTAACACTCATGTTAGACATCTTCCTTCTCCTCTCTTAATTCTCAGCTCTTTTCTACAGGTGCCTGCGGTGATCAAGCCAAATGGCTGTAACCAGTATTGCGCCCCTCAGCACTTCTTGCAGGTGGGTTTGAACTCCTAACAGGTTCATACAGTTAGACATTAGTACAACAAGCGAAACCCCAAGCATGGTTCGCACCACACTTCCCTTACCGCCCATAAGAGAAGTACCACCTACGACTACTGACATGATGGCATCCCGCTCAAAGCCTGCGCCAACTGTTGGCGTCGTTACTGTAACACGGGAAAACAATACCATTGCGCCTACTGCAGCCATAAAACCGCAAATGGCGTAGATTAATACCATTATCCGTTTCGTCGGTATCCCGTTCAATTCCGCCGCTACAATATTGCCGCCGGTATAGTTTATGTACCTTCCAAAAAGCGTCTTTGACTGGAAAATATACAAAATAACTAAAAAACAAAGGAATATCACAAAAGACAAAGAAAGAAAGCCCACCATCCCAGTGCCAATCGCGGTGGTTATGGGCATGGGGTGTGCGATAAGCGTCCTGTTCATTGACCTTCCACCTGTATGAAAAAGCGCAATTGCACCGTATAGCTGACTCATCCCATAGGTAATGAACAAAGCCTTAGCCTGCGTTGAAGCACCGGATATTACAAGCACAGAACCGTTAAGACAGCCCAAGGAAGTGCCAAGCAAAAGACCGATCAGCATCGCCGGGGCCTCTCCTATGGTATCGACCAATGACAGGGTTATTATTGCCACAATGGAAATCAAACCCGGAACTGAAAGATCAATAAAGCCTCCGATAATAATAAACGTCATGCCCAATGCCACAAAGCTCAAAGGGCCAAACTGCCTCATCAGATTTGTAAAGTTCTGTGCTGTCAAAAAGTTAGGCTGTATAATGGCCGTTATAATTACAAGAACCAATATCCCAAAAAAAACTAGATATTCCAATAAAAACTGAGTAACCTGAGTTTTATTTAAATTAAATTTTCCAAGCTGAAGCTGATTAGTCATATTTTCCCCCGTCAACCTATCGCAGCACTCATTATATCGTGCGCCGAATCTGATTCGGGGTTAAATTCCCCGGTGATACGCCCTTCGCATATTGTCAGCACACGGTTGCTCATTGCAAGTACTTCCGGCAGCTCAGAGGATATCATGATTACAGAACCGCCTTTTTCCGCTATTTCTTTAATCAGCACATATATCTCGTACTTAGTGCCAACATCTATACCCCTGGTTGGCTCGTCTAATATAAGAATATCAGGGTCTATTTCAAACCAGCGCCCCATAATACACTTCTGTTGGTTTCCTCCGGAAAGCTTAAGCGCCTTTGTCCTCGAAGACGGTGTCTTAACAGCTAGATTCTTAATCTGCCTATCACAGATATCGCTTTCTTTGGAAGAGTTAACAAAACCGAACTTAGTTATATTCTTTAAACTTGCCATTGTTATATTGGCCTGCACCGAAAAAGGCAGAACCAAACCTTGGAGCTTTCGATCCTCCGGGACGAGACCTAACCCTTCTTTAATTGCCTGAACAGGCTTTTTAATGTTAGCTGACTTTCCATTTAATTGTATTTTAAGTTCCTTCGCTTTGTCCGCTCCGTAAATCGCACGGATTATCTCTGTACGCCCGGCGCCAACAAGGCCTACAAACCCAAGGATTTCTCCTTTTTTTAAAGCAAAAGAAATGTCTTTAAGCTTGCGCGTCCTAATCGTTTTAACTTCCATCAGCGTTTCAGCTACGCAATGGGGCCTGGGGGGGAATTCGTTTTCAATTTCGCGCCCTATCATTTTAGTGATCAGCTCGTTCCGGTTCAACTCTCCTACCGGTTTAGTATCGATCACTTTTCCATCGCGAATAATCGTTACAATATCGCATAACTCAAATATCTCATCCAGCTTATGGCTGATGTATAAAACAGTGACGCCTTTCTGCCGCAAATCACCTATTATCGTGAACAAACGCTTTAGTTCGTCGGCGGTTAAGCTGCTTGACGGCTCGTCCATTATTATCAGCTTGGAATTAAACGAAAGCGCCTTGGTAATCTCTACCATTTGTTTTTCAGCGGCGCTAAGCTCCCCGACCAGTTTGTTTGTGTTGATTGTACTGCCTATGCTGTCAAGCAGCTCTCTTGCCTTCTTATGTATATTGCGCATACCCTTCATTTCTGAAAAACGGCCAAGAAATATATTTTCCCCGACAGTAAGGGTATTTACAAGATTAAATTCCTGGTAAATGATGCTAAGACCCCTTTTAAGAGCCTGTATGGGTGTCGTATGTTCAATAGTTTCCCCGTCAAATACGACGGTTCCGGTATCTTTTGTATACACGCCCGATAGAATCTTCATTAAAGTCGACTTCCCCGCCCCGTTTTCGCCGACAATGCCATGGACGCTGCCCCGTTGACATTCTATAGAGACGTCATCTAAAGCCTTAACTCCGGGGAATGATATACTCACATTTTTAATTGATAAAATCACATTGTTTGCTGCACTTTCCATGTGTTCTTCCTTAGTTGCCTTAGTTGATAGTAGAGAATTGAAAGTTGAGAATGGATTGCTCCACTCTCAACCCTCAACTCTTTTGATTCTACCAGTCGGGTTCTACAAAGTTGTTAATTGTTTCAATGGTAACCATGTCAAGAGGGATCCAGTTGATCTTTTCAACAGTCCCGCCTTGAAGTAATGTTCTTGCATTTTCAAGACATTTCTTTGCCATGTTTGTGAAGCTCTGTCCAACGCTGAGGGCCTGGGTTCCTGCGCGAACCTGGGCATAACCTGTTCTGTTTCCGTCAACACCGATGACAAAGACGTCTGTCCTGCCCGCATTCTGAAGGGCTTGGATAACGCCGCTGGCGCCGTTGTCCCAGTGACACCATACGCCGTTGATTTGGCTGCCGTAGCGTACGATGAAATCTTCCATTATTGAAAGCGCTTCAATAGTGTTCCAGCCGGTGGGGGCGTTTTGTGAATCCAATATGCGGATGTTCGGAGCAATTCCCTCACGGAAACCATCACGCCTCTTAATTTGGGCGTCGTGACCGGCCTGGCCGCCAACCTCAACAAAGTTTGCGCCGTTGGGGAACCTCTGTGACACAAACTGGCCGGCTTGTACACCGCCAAGGAAGTCGTCAGAACCGCAGAAGAAGTCCATCAAATCATGGTACTGGTCCGGAAGCAGTGATGAGAACATCCCGATAATAATTCCGGCCTGTTTTGCACGGGTAATTGCAGGGATAATGGACTCAATGCTGCTGGGGTTGATGAAAATTGCATCATACCTTTCCGCAATAGCCTGGTCAATGCCGGCTACCTCAACCTGGGGCTCATTTTCGCCCGCGAAAACCCTCATTTCAAAGCCGTATTCAGGAGCCATCCTCTGCAATTCTCTCCACGAGAATGCCTGGGACTCGTTGGACATGGCCTGGGTGACGAAAGCTGCTCTGTAAGTCCTTTGAGTAACAGATTGCCTGCCACCGCCTGCGAATACTGTGCCTGCTGTTATGCCTAAAAGCAGCAGCAAAGCAAATACACGCTTTGTATTTTTCATACTATCCTCCTACTATTTTTTATACACATCATACAATGTGTATTTTATGACAAAATCCCGCAATAACTTGCAGGAGAATGACATTTGTCCACAGAAGCACTTACATAACATGATTATGTAGTATATACTTACTAAAGTCAAGCAAAAAGTTATTAAAGTAAGAAAATAATTAATTTTAAAAAATAGTACATGACAAAAAAAAGATTATGGTGTAAAATGTATTTAAGGAACTCAATTATGGAACAATTTACGATAGGTCTTGACGCAGGCGGAACTAAGGTCGCATATGGGCTTTTTAACAGCCAAAAAGAAATTATTTTTCGTTTAAATCACCCTTCTAACGCTGCCTGCTCGCCCGAAGAGTTTTTTGATGAAATCATTGCCAATATCAATAAAATAATGTCGGAGCATAATATTAAAAAAGAAAATCTCCGGGGTATTGGGATCGGAATGCCTTCTTTTATACTGTTCGAAGAAGGACGGATCCTAAAAACGAGTAATCTTACAAATATCCATGATTTTTCAGCCAGGGCTTATCTAATGGATAAATTAAACGGTCTTCGTGTAATCTTAGCTAACGATGCTCATGCCGCAGCAATCGCTGAACACCGGTATGGAGCAGGGCGTGGTTTTAATAATATGTTATACTGCCCGGTGGGCACAGGAGTTTCCTCCGGGATAATAATCAATAACAGCCTTTTCCGTGGCCGATACGGCTGGGCCGGAGAAAGCGGACACATGATCATTACACCCGATGATGGTATTGAGTGTGGCTGTGGAAACAGGGGCTGTTTTATGTCTTGGTGTTCCGGATCTATGATAATTAAACATATAAAAAAATGGATTGAAGCCGGAGAAAAATCCTGCATCACTGAATTGGCTGAAAATGACGAATTGAGCTGCCACCACATTGAAAAAGCTTACAATCAAGGAGATCCCCTTGCCCAGAGAGCAATTGCCCAGATAGTCAAATTCTTAAGTGTTTGGACTTTCAATCTTTACGTTACTCTTAACATCAACTGTTTTGTTTTTGGCGGCGGCCTGATCAAGTTGTTTAAAGGCCTAAAGAACGGCGAACAAAACTACGGCAGTCTGTTAGACGCAATAAAAGTGGAATTTGACAGGTATAACAAAAATTCAATGCCAGTTTATTTTAAAGAAGCAGAACTTTCGAATGCTGTTACGGGAGACGACTTTGGCATTATTGGTGCTAACGAATTACTTTTTTAAGAGGCCGCTATGAACAAATTTGGAAATCTTTCCGTGCGAATGAATATGTTTCGCAGTAATCTCTTGAACACTAAACCCTGCGTTTGTGTGGAACGTGCAAAAATCACTACAGATACCTACCGCGATAACCTTGATCAACCTCTGGCGGTAAAACGGGCGCTGATGTTTAAAAATGTACTTGAAAAAATGAGCATCTTTATTGAGGAAGAAACCCTTTTGGCAGGAAACCATGCTTCTAATAACCGTTCTGCGCCTATCTTCCCTGAATATGCAATGGATTGGGTTATTTCCGAACTTGATGAGTTTGAAAAGCGGGACGGCGACTGTTTCTTCATTACCGAAGAAAATAAAAATGTTTTGCGTGAAATCGCTCCTTTCTGGGACCATAACACTGTAAAAGCGCGAGGCCTTGCTGCTATGCCTGCTGCAGCTAAAGTCTTTTACGATTTAGGCATTATTAAAGCCGAAGGGAACATAACTTCCGGAGATGCACATGTGGCGGTAGACTACAGCCGTCTGCTTTGTGAAGGGCTTATAGAATACAAGCGCAGGGCTGAAGAAAAATGCGCAAAGCTAGATCTTACCGATTACCGGAATTTGGCAAAATCCTATTTTTATCGCGCTGTATCCATTGTTGTTGATGCAACAATTGCTTTTGCCAAACGGTATGCAGACCTTGCTTTTGAAATGGCGAATAAAGAAGCGGATAAAAAACGGAGGGACGAACTTCTGGAGATGAGCCGGATTTTAAATAAAGTCCCTGCTTTGGGCGCAGATAGTTTCCATGAAGCTGTGCAGTCTTTGTGGCTTGTCCACCTCGCTCTACAGATAGAAAGCAATGGGCATTCGCTGTCTTACGGGCGCATGGATCAATTTCTTTTTCCATATTTTGAAAGTGACATCAAGACGGGAAAGATAACTGAAGATGCCGCCTGTGAACTACTAACAAATCTTTGGCTTAAAACTTTCTCTATAAATAAAATTAGAAGCTGGACGCATACGCGTTTTTCTGCCGGAAGCCCTTTATATCAGAATGTAACTATCGGCGGACAAACCACAGACGGGAAAGACGCTGTAAACCCGCTGTCGTTCCTTATACTTCGCAGTGTTGCACAGACACGGCTTCCTCAGCCAAACCTTACAGTGCGTTACCATAAAATGATTAACGAACAATTTTTAAAAAATTGCATCGAAGTGGTACGCTTAGGGTTTGGAATGCCGGCTTTTAACAGTGACGAGATTATTATTCCATCGTTCATCGAAAAAGGCGTAAAAAAAGAGGATGCCTACAATTACAGTGCAATTGGCTGCGTTGAAGTAGCAGTTCCCGGTAAATGGGGATATAGATGTACGGGAATGAGTTTTCTCAATTTCCCCAAATCATTGTTGATTGCGCTTAACGATGGCGTTGACATTGATTCCGGCATTAAGCTCTGCGAAGGAGTTGGTCATTTTACCGGTATGAACTCTTTTGATGATGTCATGAAAGCCTGGGACAAGATTATAAGAGAGTTTACCAGGCAATGCGTGATTATTGATTCTGTCTGTGATACAGTTCTTGAAAAAGACACAGCAGACATCCTCTGCTCTGCTTTATGCGATGATTGTATTGAGCGCGGCCTTAACCTGAAGGAAGGCGGCGCAGTTTATGACTTTATCAGTGATTTACAGGTGGGTATCGCAAACCTGGCCGATTCACTTGCAGCGATAAAAAAATGTGTTTTCGAAGATAAATCGATGACAACTGCTGAACTCTGGCAGGCTCTGGGAAAAAACTTTGAAGGCGCAGAAAGCGAGCGGATCAGAAGACTCCTTATTGCCGCTCCCAAGTACGGGAATGACGATGATTATGTTGATTCTCTTATTTGTGAGGCCTATAACATTTACATTGATGAAATGAAGAAGCACCATAACACACGTTATAACCGAGGCCCGATTGGAGGTATTTACTATGCGGGAACTTCTTCTATTTCGGCTAACGTCCCACAGGGAGCAGGTACTACGGCAACCCCGGATGGACGTAAATCCGGCGAACCGCTTGCCGAGGGCTGTTCCCCTTCTCATGCAATGGATAAACTCGGTCCCACGGCTGTATTAAAATCGGTTTCTAAGCTCCCGGCAAAAGAAATCACAGGAGGCGTTCTTTTAAATCAGAAAGTAACACCTGCAATCCTGGAATCCGAAGAAAACCGGGAAAAACTGATATTCCTGCTACATGCATTTTTTGTAAGACTTGAAGGGTTTCATGTTCAGTTCAATGTAGTTTCTCGTGAGACTTTATTGGATGCACAAGCGCATCCTGAAAAGCATCAGGATCTTATTGTCAGGGTTGCCGGCTACAGCGCCTTTTTTAGCGCTCTTTCTAAACAAACCCAGAACGACATAATTGAGCGAACCGAGCAGGTTTTATAGGGAATTAGTTTTTGAGATTTCTATTGCCGCCTAACGTCTGTTTATTCTATCAATTACTTCTGCCACTACCCTGATGCGTACTACACGACCGCCGCCAAGTTCGCTGTAAGCACGATAGCGCCTGCCATCATCTGAAAAAGGAGAAGCCCTTTCCCCGGGAAAAGGAGGGTACCTGGCTTGCGTCCAAATCAGAGAAGGGTCCGATAGGGATGCAGTAATAAAAGCGGGATTGAAATTAATATAGGAATCATGAACTCCGCGTTCTGTAAGAGGCGCTTCATCGGTGCATTGGATATAACGTATAGTCCCGGCGGAGAAATCAATCGACTGGATTACGGCTGAGTGAGACATGCCGCCGTCTTCCGCCCGGAAAAGAAGTATGTCTCCTGGGCGTAGATTCCGTATTTCGTCTTTCACTGGAATTATTTGGGAATTGTTGGAATTGTAAAAGCCGGTCCCTGCATACAAGGAAGCGTCTTCTCCGCTTCTTACTCCCAAAACACGTGCAAGAGTGCGTCCCAGATTTATACCTCCGGCTGCTGCAATGTAAGATTGTACATGCCAAACAAAGCCGGAACAATCCATGCCTATTAACCCCACGCAATAAAGGTAATTATAAACATCAGTATCTTCCAAACCCCGTCCGCTTGATAGAACATAAGGCCTGTGAAGAAGACCTCTGTAAGAACCGGCCTTCATTCTTGCTATATCGAAAAGATCCCGTGATACAGTCCAAGTTTGGGTTGGAAGATCAAAAATTATCACCTTTTCCCTTCCGTCAGAGAGGGTTTCGGCGTAAGTTTTAAAATCATCACTATCGAGAATCTCGTTTATCCTCTCCCAAAGAAAAGCCGGATCGCCCTTACCTCCTCCCAAAAAGCCCCACTCCTCTTCGGTGAGTTTATCTCGCTCGTTGTCTTGCGCAAAAGGCATGCGCAGGTTCATTACCTTTCCCCCAAGAATGCGGGTGCGGAAACAGAGCCTGAACGCTTCTTCTATGATACGCTCTACCCCTGAGCCCCAGATACGTGCCGGGTCTGAATAAGCTTGCAGTTGTAAGTTGAAGTCTTCTTCGGCTGGCAGGGCAAAACAAATAACCGCAATTAAAAATAAAAGCGGATATATTCTTCTCATTCTTCGATTGCTTTAAAGTGCTTGACGGTGCCGTACTTTAATTCCTCAACAGCTTCATCGTCGCAAACAATTGTAGCTTGTGGATGCATCTGCAAACAAGAAAGGGGACACCAGTGACTGACACCGCCTTCAACTGCGTCTTTTATTGCGCGGGCTTTCTGGCGTCCGGAGGCGATAATGAGTACTTCACGCGCATCCATGATGGTTCCTATTCCAACCGTGAGGGCCTTTTCCGGAACCTGGTCGATTTTGCCGTCGAAAAAACGTGCATTAGCGGCGCGGGTTTCAGCAGTTAAAGACATAATCCTTGTCCGTGAGTTTAGTGAGGAGCCTGGTTCGTTAAATGCAATATGTCCATCGTTGCCTGTACCTCCCAAGAAGAGTTCAATCCCGCCAGAGGCTTTTATTGCTTCCTCGTAGGCAAGACATTCTTGATCGGGGTCCTTGGTATCCCCATTTGGAATGTGTGTGTTTTCGGGTGGGATATCAATCTTGCTGAAAAGGTTGTCCTTCATAAAACGCTTGTAACTTTGAGGATGATCTGCGCTTAAACCAAGATATTCGTCCATGTTAAAAGTTATTACATTGGTAAAAGAAACCTTGCCTTCACGGAATGCTGCGGCTAGTTCACGGTAAACTCCAACGGGGCTAGAGCCAGTGGGAAGTCCAAGCACAAAAGGTTTCTCACGATTAGGTGAAAAGTTTTTAATTCGATTGATAATGTACGCCGCAGTCCAACTGCAAATATTATCGTAATCTTTAAGAATTATAAAACGCATAAACACTCCTTGATACTTATTTTTTTTAGAGTTGTTCGAGAACAAGTCTACTATTCAAACAAATTCTTTTTGACAACGCCGCGGGATATCACCGCCATTATCTTGAAATTTTTACTAATTACTACCAGGTCAGCATCACGACCAGGAATAATCGTTCCTTTTTTTAAAAAGCGCATAACCTGAGCAGGGTTAGACGAAGCGGTTTTTACTGCATCTTCCAGGCTGAAACCAAAATTAACAAGGTTTTGTACACCTTTAATCATGGTAAGAGCCGAACCGGCTATAATGTCATCTGCTTTTCGGTGAAAGACACCATTGTAAAAAATTACTTCTTCCCCGTTTGCATAGAAAGGCCCTTTAGCTTTTTCCGTTGGTTTAAGGGAATCTGTTACGAGGACTATTTTATCGACGAATTTGTCTCTGAGGAGCAGCTTGTAGAGATCCGGATGAATATGGTATCCGTCGGCGATAATTTCACAGGACATTTCAGGATGAATTAGAATCGCTCCTACAGCATTAGGGTTTCGGTGTTCCATCCTGCTCATAGCATTAAAAAGATGAGTGCTGTGGAGTATTCCCGCCTGCATACCTTCGACCATATTTTCATATTTCGCATTTGTATGTCCAGCCTGGAGAGTAATGCTTTTTTTCAGGCAGTATAAAGCAAGTTCACGCATTCCTTTTAATTCCGGCGCAACAGTCATATTGACAATTCGGCCTTTGGAAGCCTTCCATAGTTCTTCCATGAATTCCAGGTTTACGTTCTGAATCGCTTCAGGTTTCATAACCCCCAGACGTTCCGGAGAAATAAAAGGCCCTTCCAGGTGAAGCCCCATTATTTGAGCGCCTTCCTCTTTTCCAATGGCAGATGCTACAGCTTTTACCGCTTTTATCATTAACGGAGGGTCGGCTGGATAAAGCGTCGGATTAAAAGCGGTTACACCGTGCTGCACAAGAAGCTTCGACATTTCAATGATCGATTCAGTTGAAATATCTTCAGTACCCCAGCCTCCAAATCCGTGAATATGTGTGTCAATAAACCCAGGTGCAATTATTGCCTGATTTACATCAATGATTTCGATACCCGGCTCAAAACGCTTTTGTTCAAAACGCTTCTTTGAAAATACATCCGTAATCAGCCCGTCTTCAATGAGTATAGAGCATCGCTCCATTACCGCAAAACCGGTCATAACTGTTCCATTATGAAGGCATATTGAGTCCATGCTTTAATTATAGGTGATTTTTACAGTTTTTCACAGTCAGCTAAATCCCAATTTGTCGCAGAGAATACCAAATAAAATATCCAATACAATTTATTACGGAGGGATATAGGGGTTTTGAAAGCTACCTGTAGAGTCTGCCCCCTGACCACCTATAAATATTAGTTATCAAAAAGGATCAGTAATTAGGTGGTCATCGTATATTTTGTGTACAGTTAGATAAATATAGATTTATAGCTATGCCATAACAACCAGTAGCTCTATACTATACCAATGTCCCTTTTGGCGGATTTTCATAACCATACTTGTCTTTCTCCCTGCGGGTCGCTTGATCTTTCTCCTAGGGTGCTGGCGGAATTGGCTGCTGCCAGGGGCGTTAAGGTGTTGGCCTTAACCGATCATAATTCCAGCCTTAACTGCCCGGCGTTTGCCAAGGTCTGTCCCTCGCAGGGCATACTCCCTATCTTTGGCCTTGAGGCTACTACCCAAGAAGAAATCCACATTCTTTGTCTTTTTACGAGTCTGGAAGCGAGCCTTGATTTCAACGAATACGCTTATAGCCTGCTCATGCCATTTCTCAACAATCCTGATATATCAGGCGATCAGGTGTTTGTGGATGAAGATGATAACATCGTTGGGGAAGTAGAATATTACCTTATCAATCCCCTGGATTTAACAGTTAATTCAATTGGTGAAAAAGTTGCCGAATATGGCGGCATTGTCATTCCTGCCCATGTTGACAGGCCTTATTTTTCTATGACCAGCCAGCTTGGGGTGGTAACAACGGGGCCCTGGACTGCCTTGGAATGTACCCGCTTGCCGCCGAAGGCGGATGGGCTGCGTTTGGATACCCTTGGATACCCTTTGATCACGTCTTCGGATGCCCATTACCCCGAACATGTAGCCAGAAGGCCCTTTGAACTTGATACCAGCATGGAAGAACTTGCCCCAAATGGCCTTGAGGGCGGAGCAAACATGGAAATATTGAGAAGAGTTCTGGCAAGCCGACCGATAATGTGAGTAACAATTATCAGTTAACAAGTAACAATTGAGAGGAAGAAATGACCAATAATAGTTATAGTGCCTGGTCAAGGCTTTTCATTTTTTTTGGATTATTGTTTTTCGCGACTAATCTTTTTGCTGCGATTCCGATTAGGGAAGCCAGTTTACAAGGGCTTTCTGCGGTGGAAGCCCGGAGAAAAGTTCTTGCGGCGTCAGAATCTTTCCTTGGTACACGATATCGTTACGGCGGTATAGATAGGAATGGAATGGATTGTTCCGGTTTGGTTTATGCCAGTTTTAGGAATGGCCTGAATTATGAAACACCCAGAACCGCAGAAAATATTTATAACTGGACGGAAAAGATAAGTACTGATGAACTTCAGCCGGGTGATTTAGTCTTTTTTGTTACCGCCGGCGCCAGAGTTTCTCACGTGGGGATTTATGTTGGCGGGGGAAGATTTATACACTCTGCTTCTGATGGTCCAAGCACGGGAGTAATATATTCCAGGCTGGATGAGTCCTATTGGAGCCGTACCTACAGAGGTGCCGGCAGGGCCCTTCCTTTGGACAGTGAAGCAGCCCAAGTTCTTGCAGACGGCTGGTCCGGAGAAACCGGAGGGAATCCCATAGCCGGTAGAGGCGAAGTCAATGAGACTGCAACCTGGGCGAATTCGGGTTTATTTACCGGTTTTGGGGCTGCCTGGAGCTGGGGAGGCTTTATTGAGGGTGCGCCTTCAGCATTTCGGGGCGTTTCGCTATTGGCCACTGCCGGATACAAATGGAATAAATACCGTGTGGGCCTGGAATTACGACCCGAATGGGATCTTGCCCTTGGGGTATTCAGGCTGCCATTGACATTATCTGCTGGAACTGACATTTTTCAGGGTTTTATAGGGCCTGTTTATACATTTGGTGAACCCAGCCTCAGCATTTCAGGTGGAGAACGTCAATATACAGGAGGAGGCGCTTTACTCGGAGAACTTGGCTTTTCCGCAGCCTTCCCTCAAATAAACATTCAAAAAGGTATGCTTTCCTTGTATGGTGAGTTAGCCTGGCAGCCTTATCGCTGGGAGGAAGGAGAGAGTTTTAGTTTTAAGCCGGATTTTACCGCCAATTTTAGGGTTTCTACAGGTGTCCGTTATTTGTGGAAGCTGTAACCTATTAAATAACAAATTGTTATATAAGTAAAGGTAGACCTAGGGCTTTCTTTTCAGACCTCTTCCATGTTCTTCTTTGCCGCCGCCGTTTCCTCCTTTCGGCGGCGGCAATTTTTTTAAATCTAAACTGCACATTTAAAGCAGGGTTCATCTTGAATGATACCGGGGAAGAGATTTAAGCTTGTCCAAATGCAAATAATACCGGCGCATCTTTACTCCTCTGAAAAAAGGCTTTTCTACCTTTTTTCTCATTAGTATTGGAGTTAAGGCGCCGGTTCTTCCGGTAGTCCTAAACTATTTCCTTGTTTTATAAGGACTTACGCTTTAGCAGGGACAGGACTCGCCTTCCAATCGGCAACCTCCTGTTGCCTCTTTACAGGCCGTGGTTTTTACTAAATCGGGATCCATGCCGATTTACAGGATTGAGGCTGCGATGTCTCGCCTCAATCCTGCCGCAAAAACCCTTCGAGTCCCGACAGTTTTATAAAACAAAACCCTCAAATGGGTGTTTCTGGCTTTAGCAGGGACAGGACTCGAACCTGTGACCTCCGGGTTATGAGCCCGACGAGCTACCAACTGCTCTACCCTGCGTCGATTTGTTAATGTAAATATGCCAATTTTCTCGAATTTAGTCAAGCTAATACTTGGCTATATTAAAACACTCATCCCAATTCCAGTATCATTAAGCAGTTCCGTAATGTTATCAATGCCTAATTTTTCAGCAGCCATTTGTACTATCTTACCGCATGTTAGGGCATCGTCCAGTGCATTGTGGGCGTTGTAGACAATGCCAAAATGCTGCGCTAAAGCGCTGAGGGCATGAGACTTCAGTTCAGGCCAGGCGCTGCGAGACAGCAAGCATGTGCAGAAATACTTTAAGGCTGGGACTGGTATTTTGTGCCACTCAAGAACCGCCTTTAACACGCTCATGTCGAATTCTGCATGATGCGCCGCTAAAGGGAACCCGTCGATAAAGGGCTTTATACCACTGTCCCAAATATCTGCGAATGTAGGAGCATCTCTTACATCGTCTACAGTCAAGCCGTGAATATCAGTAAAATCGGGCCGGATATATAGTTCCGGGGGCCGGATGAGTGAATAAAAAGTGTCAGTCACTTTCCAGTTCTGGTATTTTACTAAACCAACTGAGCATGCGCTTTCTCTTGAGTACTTTGCGGTTTCAAAATCGATGCTTACAAATTTCATTTTATAAGTTCAGCCTTTTTCATCCCATAACAACTTCAAAATCAGAATAATCTTCTTTTTCATATTTATTGACATTCCTGTTTATCGCATCCAATATTTTTTGCTGTACTTTGCGGGTTTCAGTTAATGAAAATAAATCGCTGTCATGCTTACTGGAATATTCTATTATTTCATTGATCTCGTCGACGGTTTTAATGGGAAGGCTTTGCAAGATGATCTCCCTGGAACGCTTATCCAGTCCCTTTAAAGCTGCTAATAGAGTTTCGGATTTAAATTTTTTTAGGGTTTCTCTGATAATTCTTAATCCTAGGGATTCATTGTAGAGCCTATAGTATTCCAGTATTTGATTAAACCGTATCAGCAAAGGTTTTGTGATCTCGTATTCAACCATCTGAGCTGCATGCCTGGCAAAGATAAAGCCATCTTTATCAGGCTTAAGTTCATTTATGAAATTACAGAAATTGTCTGCGTCTGTGTGTGTGTCAAAAATGGATACAGATAAATAGTCTGCAATTTCACCGTAACCGCGAAATACAAGAACGATATTATTTTCTTCTTTTTCAGCGATAAAATGTTTTTTCTTGTCGGTTTTTTTCATTTTTGCGATTTTTTCGTACATAGTGATTGATGCATTAGAGGCTCTTAAAGATAACCGGTTAACGATATCCATAATTACCTGCCTGGCGCCTTCTAAATCCGATTTGCTTACCGGCCCTATGTACTCCATATCCTCTTTAAGCATATATGCCGAACGGTTGGACATGTTTCTAAAAAAAAGGTTTTTCACTTCTTCACTGGCGTCCACTAAAGCAGTTGCCAATATGCTGCTATCCAGTTCTCGCATCACTTTTTGTATTGTCCTGGAATCAATTGATAAAATATTATCGAAGGTAATGGGTTTATACTTTGCCAGAGGGTATTCTCTGTTCATTAGTATTTCTCTGGCAACAAGTTTATTGCAGTCTTTAAGTGAAAGGTTGTTAATGTAGCTGCAAAATGTTAATACATCTTCAGAATCACTATTGCACAAGGAAATTGTAACACCGGTAACTTCCTTCTCGTTCTCACGGGTTATTAGTATGATGTTTTTCAATTTTGACCTCCATGGCTTTCTTTGACAATTTTATTCATTAATAAATCCAATGCTTCTGGAAGTGCTAAAGCTATTTTGGGTTTCATCTTTGCAGTATTGTAGCAAAGTTTCCATGGTATGATCAGCCCCGCTTAGTATAGTGTCAACTTCAATTTTGCGGGTAATATTTTCAATTTGCCCTCCGGATAAGTCGAATTTGCCTGATAATTCAACTGTCAGTTCTTCCGGTAGATTTGGCAGTAACCCGTTCCAGATAAACTTCCGGTTTTCGTTGTCAGGGCGGTCAAAGTTGATTTTGTAAAGGAAACGACGCTCAAAAGCACTGTCCATGTTTTGGGTTAAATTGGTGGTTGCAATCAGGATGCCTGATAAAGTCTCCATTTCTGACAGGATTATGTTTTGGATGGTGTTTTCGGCTTGATCAACCGCCCGGCTTGATGCTGTAAATTCCTTCCGTTTACCGATTATTCCGTCAGCTTCATTGAATAGTAAAATAGGCGCCGACGCTGAATTACTAACTGCGTTCCGGTATACGTCAAAAAT
>Ga0099364_10005776_pt1 | contig 18237 bp, 19 predicted proteins | sample TergutTh196P3_FD_73070 | JGI IMG/M metagenome (GOLD analysis project Ga0099364, IMG submission 73070) | Microcerotermes parvus P3 segment gut microbial communities from Pointe-Noire, Republic of the Congo - Th196 P3 | ecosystem: Host-associated > Arthropoda: Insects > Digestive system > Gut ...
GGTCATCAATCAGGTCGTTGGCAGGTTTGCCGCCGGTTGCCTTGATGACTTTCGACAGGTGTTTGGGCGTAACACACAGTTTTTCGGCATAAAATTCAAGTCCGCGTTGTTCCTTATAGTGTTTTTCTACCAAATGCAGAAATTTTTCGACAAGCGTTTCATGAAGCGTCTTTTTCATGTTGTCGGCAACTTGATGAAAATATACGCCTGCCCCGTAGAAAAACGCAAGCGTCAGATGCCGCGCCACTTCTATTCGGTAGGGATGGTCTTCCACCCGAATAACTCTTTTGAGCATTTCGAAATAAGCAATCATTCCTTGCAGCGCTTCTTCATCTAAAGGAATGGCGGGATTACCACGAACGGAAAGCGACAGGGGCAGGCGGTCGGCGGCATTGGGCATCAAACTGTCGGTAAACTTTGAGGACATGATGAGAAAAAGACCCTCAAAATCCTCGCTGATAGATTTGTACTGCATAATCTGACCGGGCAAAATCGTGATAAGACACGCTCCGTCGGTAGTGTACGGTTTCAGGTTGATGGCGCCTTCCGTTTTTCCCTTGATACAGATGATGGTAGCCGTAACATCCACTTTGAAAGGATATTCAAAAGCGGAAGTAATGACAGGCTTGTCAAGCAAAATAACGTTTCTGTCTATCGAATCGACTTCTTTTAATTCGAGTTCGCTGCGCCAATTAAAGGGCAAAATGGATTTGGATTTGGTTCTCATGTACTTTTATTTTAAATTTTTTGCAAATATAATACTAATTTCTCTGTATACAATACATAAGCGACATTTTGACCAATATTGGCTCCTTTTCGTCCAAAACTCGTCTCATCCATACAATAATTGGATGATTTTTCTCTATATTGGACATATTTACATATCGACAAATAAATGGCGCAATATCGTCCAAACATGACGCAATTTTGACCAAAAAATCGCGTTTTTTGGCATTGAAATTGTATTACATCTATCAAATAAATAAATTTTTCATAAACCATTAAATTTTTATCACCATGAAAAGAGTAGTCATATCAGTAGCGTTAGTTTTGGGACTTGGATTGAGCCAAGCCCGCGCACAGGAAGAACAGGCAGTTGTTGCGGAAACCAAACAGGGCGTAGTCGGAAAAATTATCGACGACCTGAAGGAAAGTACCCGTGCCGTTCACGAAATCAACAGGGAAAGTTTTGCGGCTGAAAAAGCAGCGTTCAAAGCAAGACATGCCCAAGCCACCGAACCCAATGAGGGTTTTGAGAAGTTCAGGGAAGCAAGCGGCTTGAAAAACAAGATGCAGGTTCTTTCCGAGAATTTCAAAGAGAGTTGTCGCGAAAATTCCGAAAAGGAAAGAGAGCGCCGCGCTCAAATCCGCTCGCACGAGAGTTACAGAGCGACAGTTAATCGCGGAAGCCAAGGCTAACCGGCGCAACGCCAACACTAACAAGCGGATTTTCAGAGCGAAAGTCCGCTTTTTTTATTCAAAATGAAATTTGGACGATTTTTCTCTATTTTGGACGATTTTGGACTTATTTACATAAACACTATAAAATGGCGCAAAAACGTCCAATTTTGGCGAAGTTTTGACCTTTACAACACAAAAATACCCCGTACTTTTGCAGCAGATTTTAACCATAAATTTTTTAGCGATGAAAAGAGTAGTCATATCAGCAGCATTCATGTTGGGGTTGGGGTTAACCCAAGCCCGCGAAAGTTTGCCCGAAAGCGCAAGCGACAAAAACGCATCGGGCGCGGCAAAAAATACGTTTACCTTCATTTCGCCGGGCGAAGGCAGATACCTGTACATGTTCAATGAGGCGTTCCCGGAAGAGAACAATGTGATATTCAAATGGTCGCCCAAGACGGCAGATGCAGTGTTGCTCATCCAATCGGGCGACGAAGTATTGGACGAAATAAGGGTAAAAAATACTGACCATATTAAATTGTGCCTGTCCAAATACAGCGCATACCGGTCTTTGACATGGACGCTGACCGTCAGCGATAGCGATGAGGTGATGGAAGGAAGCATCAGCCTCAAAAAATTTCTTCCACCCCGTTTAATAGATGTAAAATTTGTAAAATGAAAAATTGGACGATTTTCCCCAATTTTGGTCATATATGCGCCACGTATATAAAATGGCGCAAAACTGTCCAAATTTGGCGAAGTTTTGACCTTTACATGTCAAAAATACCCTGTAATTTTGCAGAAAATTTTTAAACCCAAAAAAGTAAATTAATCAAATTTTTAATAAACACTTAATATTCAATCAAATGAAAGCGAAAGCAGTAAACCGAGACAATGTATATGCCAAAATACTCGCATTGAGTAGCATATACGAAAAAGAAGAAAGCCGCAGACGGGTATTTCTCGAAAAGATAACGTACACGCCGGGCGAAATGAAAGCCGTAATAAATACTGTCAGCGACGACGTTGAGTTCCGCAGTTGGATAGAAACGGCAATACCTGTAATGCAATGCAGGAAAAAGTTGAAAAATTGGACGATTTTCCCCAATTTTGGTCAAATATGCGCCACGTATATAAAATGGCGTAAAACTGTCCAAATTTGGCGAAGTTTTGACCTTTACACGACAAAAATACCCCGTACTTTTGTCCCGAATTTAAATCGTAATTTTTAAACCATAAATCAAATAAAATGTTAAAAGTAAAAAATATCGTCCTTTTTCTGTTCGGGTTTTCAATCGTTGGAAACGCACAGGAATACAACCTTACGCTTGGAAAAGCGTTGGAACTGGGGTTGCAAAATCATCAGCAACTAAAAATCGCCAATGCAAGCGTTGATGTAAGCAGACACCAACTCCAAACGGCGAAAAATCAAATATTGCCTTCGGTCGAATTTTCGGCTAATGCCTTCTATCTGGGCGATGTAACGATTTTAAATTCCGACTGGTCGAAGTTGCAAACGGTCGAAATGCCACATTTCGGGAATACTTTCGGGCTTCAGGCATCTCAATTATTGTACAAGGGCGGAGTTATCAAAAAGTCTATCGAGATTGCGGAACTCAACATGCAATTAGCCGAATTGGACAGGGTTGCCAACGAGCAGGACATCAAATTTCTGATTGTTTCCAATTATTTGGATATTCAAAAATTGTTGAACCAAATAAAAGTACTCGAAGTCAATAAAGTACTTGCCGAACAGGTGCTCGAAAACATCACCAAAATGTACGAGGAAGAAATGGTAACGCGCAACGAATTGATACGCTCCGAGTTGCAAATTAAAAATATCGAACAAACGCTATTGACCATGAAAAACGGTCATGCCATTTTGAGTAATCAGTTGAGTTATGCCTTGGGGTTGCCCGCCGACGTCCTTATTATTACCGAAGAAAGCCACTATCTGGGTATTGTATTGCAGTCGCAAAATTCCTATTCAGAATTGGCACATGAGCGCCATCCGGCGTTGCAGATGGTTGAAAAAAATGTTGAGATAGCCGAAAGCGCCATCGACATTCAAAAATCAAACTGGTTTCCTGCAATTTCCGCTTTTGGAGGTTACAACATGCAGCGTCCGGTAACTACGAGTACGCCGGCAATGGATTTGTATAATAATTCGTGGCAAGTAGGAATAAATTTGAATTTCAAACTTGATAATCTGTACAAAAACAGACAAAATGTAAATGTAAGCAAAAGTCAGGCTCGCGTGGCGCAGGAGGCATTAACGCTGGTGCAACAAAATATCGAAATAGGCGTAAATGCAGCGTTTTTGAAATGTCGCGAAGCCGAGCAGCAAGTTTACCTGATGGACGAAGCAAAAAATTTGGCAAACGAAAATTACGAAATCGTTCAGTCAAAATATCTGAACCAATTGGCAATTATGGCTGAAATGACCGATGCAAGCAATGCCAAGTTAAACGCCGAATTGCAATTCGTGAATGCCATTATAAATGCACAATTTCAGTATTACAGTTTACTTAAATCAACCGGAACACTTTAATCAATTAAAAATTAGGAATTAATAATTAAAAATCATAAACCATTAATAAATTAATATCATGTCACAAAAAGAAAAATTGAATATCAAATTGAAAGTTACCATAATTAACTTCACAGTTTTTATGGTTCTTGTGGGCGGGTTCTTTTATCTGATAAGGAATTACTTCCACCTCGGAAAATCTGATTTTACGAACTCGGCGCAGGTAGAGAGTTTCGTTAATCCGATAAACACGCGGATTTCGGGATATATCCGTGAAATTCGTTTCATTGAACATCAGGCGGTGAAATGCGGCGATACGTTAGTCATCATCGACGACCGCGAAGCGCGTATTCAACTTGCGCTCGCCGAAGCAGCCCTGATGAACGCCCTTGCCGCAAGAGGCTCAACGTCGGCTTCGGTCAATACCGTTGCAAACACCGTGCAAACGGCGCAGGCAAATATTGCAGGCGCAAAGGCAAGGTTGGAAAACGCCGAAAGAAATCTAGCGCGGTACGAAAATTTAGTCAGTTCCGGTGCGGCTACCCAATTTCAGTTCGACCAAGTGAAAACCGAACACGAAATGGCTAAATCGGCTTACGAAGCCCTTGCCAACCAAAGGCAAACAGCCGATTTGAGTACGCGAGAAGTAATCAGCCGCCTGTCGCTGAACGACGCCGGAATTAAACAAGCCGAAGCAGCCCTTGATATGGCGCTGTTGAACCTGTCTTATACCGTCATTACCGCTCCCCACGACGGCGTCATGGGACGCCGTCTGATACAGGAAGGACAATTAATTCAACAACCCGGAATGCAGGTGGCAACTATCGTTACCGACAGCGAAAAATGGGTTACGGCAAATTTTCTCGAAACGCAGATGCCCAACGTGACTATCGGAAAAAAAGTGCGTATGACCGTCGACGCTTTGGGCGGGGCTGAATTTGAAGGCGTTGTTACCGCTATTTCGGCGGCAACCGGAGCGCGTTATTCGATGGTGCCGACAGACAACAGTACCGGCAATTTCGTGAAAGTGCAGCAACGTATTCCCGTTCGCATTGAGTTTACCGAAAGCAACGACAGCGAGGCTGTGCGCAATTTGCGCGTGGGTATGAATATGGACGTTTTCATCAAAAAATAAATCATGGAAACGTATAACAAAGGTTTGTTTCACAGTTGGGTGCCCGGCATTGTGTATTTACTGCTCATCATGCTGTTTACGGCTGTCGTACTGCTGATTAAACCGATTAACGCGGCTAATATCAGTCTGATGGCGAGCAGTACAGGCGTGATGATGGAATATTACATGTGGGGTAATTATGCGACTATCATCGGTTTTTCGATTGTTCTTCCGTTTATTTGGCGCAACAAAACGCGGTTTCGCTCGAAGGAACTTTTGATTGCATCGTTGGTCGTGATGGCTGTAATGAGTATCGTTGTAACGCGGGCAACCATTGGCGAAATTGTTGTCGCAGCCTGCCTCATTTTCGGTATCGCTAACATGGTGGCAATGGTAGAAATGCTTTTGCCTATCATGGGTATTCTCAAAGCCGAAAATGATAAAAAAATATTTTATGCCGTTTTCTATCCCATATCTATCATGATGAGCCAATTTGGAGGTTATCTGGCATCTTCGGCTTCGCTCACTATCGGATGGGAGGCAGTACATTATTACGGTGCGGCTACCTTATTGCTCACCGCCATGCTTTGCGTCGTGGTGTGCCACAATCAGCGGTTCGCGCGAAAAATGCCGTATATTTACATTGATTGGCTCGGCGTGTCGCTCTATATTACGGCGCTCATGTCTTTGGCTTATGTGTATGCCTTTGGAAAACAGCAGGATTGGTTTCAGTCGCAGAAAATCGTTTGGGCGGTCGTGATGATGATAGCATCTGTCATGACGCTAATAACAAGGCAATTGACCATAAAACACCCTTTTCTCTCGTTCAAGATATACAAAATTGCGCAGGTGCGTTACGCATTGCTCTTTTTGGTTTTTCAGGGGATATTCATGGGCGTGGGCAGCATCATGTCTATTTACACGTCTGCTATTTTGGGATACAATTGGATAACTAACGGCGAACTTGCCCTGATGACGCTGCCGGGTATCGTTTTGGCGGGTTATGTGTCTTTTCACTGGGGCAAAAAGAAAATGCCCGTCAAAATGTACATATTTTCAGGCTTTGCGGCGTATTTTCTCTATACGGTGATGCTGTATTTTATGATGACGCCCGGACTGAATATTGCGCAACTGTATCTACCGCAGATATTAAGCGGTTATGGAATGTGTGCGCTGATGATTGGCGTATGGATATATCAATTTGATAAAGTGCCCCCGCAGATGGACATTATATTACCATCGGTAGCGCCGGTGATGGTTTTTAGAAGTTTTATCATGTTGGGACTTTTCACCACGCTCTATGGTTGGTTGCAATATAAATTTCAAATTCAAAGCGTTGGCGATTTGGCGGTCTATTTCGATGCAATATTGATGAGCCACAATCCGGGCGCGGGCGCCTTGCGCGACGTTCAGTTGAGCGCCATTTTAGTTGCCAACAAAAAACTGCTCGGCTACATCATCATTGCAGGCTTGGGCATATTGACCTTTACGCTCGTACATTCGTTCGGGAAGCAAAAATACATCATTGCAAGGTACATCTATAAATCAAAGCAAAGAGACAAAAACGTCGTTTTTATTGATGATATGATTGACCAAAACATGGTGCAAAAAGTCCTTAATATCTTAAAAAAGGGGACTGTGGAAGATTATGAGATGAACAAAAAACTCATTGCCGCCTATAAAAGGCATTTTAAAGAACGGCATAAGGAAGCAACATCTCAAATCCCCAACCTTATCAAAAAACTAAAACAGGTGGACGGTTTTTGGAATAAAGTAAAAGTCGTTTTTAAATACATTCCTCAATCCATAAAGGAAAGTATTGAAACTGTAAAACGGCAAAACAAAGAACTGCGGGAAATTCGCCGTTCAAAAAATAATCATTCATAAATTTTATAATTCTTAATCCATTAAAACAATGTTTAAAAAAGTAAATCAGGAAAACGTTGAGGCGAAGTTGTTTGCATTGAGCCTCATATACGAAAAGGAAGAAAGTTGCAGGCAGGCATTTCTTGAAAGGATTTTCTACACTCCCCAAGAAATAGTCGCCGTGATAGACAGCGTATCCGACGCCCCCGAATTTCGGGATTGGATAAAATCGGTCATTCCCGCGATGCAGTGCAGGGAAGATGACGAAAATGGCATCTATGCCTTAATAGATGACATAAAAAAGGATACAAAGGAAATTCACAGCATGAACAAAAAACTCTTTGCCGCGCATAAAAGGCACTTCAAAGAGCGTCATGCGGAAGCAACCTCGCAAATACCCAAACTTGTCGAAAAAGTAAAACAGGTGGACGGTGCAGGGAATAAAATCAAAACAGTTTTGGAACACATTCCCGCATCAATAAAGGAAAGTATTGAAAAGGAAAAGGAGCGAAATAAGGAGTTGCGGGAAATACGGCGTTCGGGCGGAAAAAAATCGAAAACAAAAGCGCCATCAGATGAAATATTCATTTTGGGCTTGGGAATAAAAATATCCAAACGGCAGGAAACTGACCAAACAAACCCAAATCAGGGAATAGCAGGAAACTCGTCCACAATTTACTCAATGTCCATGAACTCCTCCCCCCAAAGATTGGACGATAGTTCTTATAATAGTTCTAATTCCCGCAACAAAAATAAAAATGGCGCAAAAACGTCCAAACAAAGCGAAGTTTTGACCTTGTAGAGCGTCAGTAAACCAAGTAATTTTGTATCATAAATTTAATAAATATTTTTTTTAAACACTTTAATTTTTTAATCATGAAAAGATTAGTTTTATCAGTAGCGTTAGTGCTGGGGCTGGGAATAGCAAATGCCCAAGCACAGGGAGTATTAGGCGGCATCAAGATTGACGCCACTCTGTCGAATTTCGTCCTTTCGGATTTGGACGGAATGAATAGTAAATTTGGCGCAGGCGTATCGGTTGGCGGCTACACCAAATTGGAAATTTCGGAAAATTTTGCTTTGCAGCCCGAAATATTGCTGCATTACAAAAATTCCAAAATGGAAGTAAAAGCCACCGGCGCTGAAACGGATTTTCAGTACTTTGGCGTGGAACTTCCCGTGTATGCCGTTGGACAAAAAACCTTCGGTAGCGGCAAGGGGTTCATCGGTGCGGGTCCCTTTGTGGGATTTGGTATTGATGCGCGTTACAAAGCCGACGGCATGAAAGACGTTGAACTCTACAAGGAGTACAACAGTCAGAAGTCCGAATTGCAACGCTGGGATTTCGGCGTGGGCGCAATGGTCGGATATGAGTTCGGCAGCCGCCTTCAAATCATCGGAAGTTGGAAAATAGGCGTTATCAACGCGCTGAACGCCAACAAGGACAATGCCGGTATGCTGAACAACACTTTCAGTTTGGGACTGGGGTATCGTTTCGGCAAGTAAGCATCCGTAAATTTTAGAAGGGTGGCAAAGCCACTCTTCTTTTTTTTAATTCCTTAAATTCTTAAAGCCATGCCAAAACAAATTCTTTTATTGAAAACATCATTTTCATCGAAATCGGAAGTCCAAAAATTGGGGAAATTGCTCGGCAAAATTGCTCAAATTGTAGAATGGAGCATCGACCTTGAAGATTGCGACAAAGTGCTGCGGATTGTGTGTTACGGACTGACGGAAGAACTTATTGCAGTGATTTTGCGCAGGGCAGGGCTCAAAGCGGAAAAATTAATTTAATAATTTTAATAATATCGAGGGTTTATGAATTGGTATATTGACTGTGGAGCCACCGAAGATGGAAACATAAACGAATTGAAAATTGAAAATGAAAAACGTATTGATGATATTATTCTGCGTATTTGAAATTTATGCAAAGGCTCAATCGTCGGCAGGCGTAAAAACGGATATGAATTTTTCCGGTTTTGTGACAAGTCGTTCCGCGAATATCAACAACAGCATGAAAGCGGGCGGTTCGGCAGGTATTTTCTACAAAAACGCATGGCGCGAAAATAGAGCAGTACAGGCGGATTTGATGTTTCGTTACCGTACATCGGGTATTAAAAATATGACCACAGGCGAAACAGCCGGATATAGTTACTTTGGCATTGAGTTGCCTGTCTATGCTTTGCTTCAAGCCAATATTGAAGAAAGGAAATTATTCTTTGGAATGGGTCCGTTTGCATCGTTCGGATTGAGTAGTCGCTACAAATCTGAAAATCGCACCGTCGACCCCTATAAGAAAGACCTAACGAACGGAAAGACAATGATGTACCGTTGGAATTTCGGCGCCGGGTCTATCATTGGTTACGAATTAGAATGTAATTTACAAATCAATGTCAATTTTCAATTGGGATTTCGTAACCTGTTTGATGCAGGCTCTGAAAAAGTCGAGATGTTTTCATTTTTAGTCTCTTTGGGAATGGGATACAGGTTTTAATTCATAATGTTCATAACCATCGGGATAGCCCAATACTTTGAAAATTTCCAACACATGCGCCTTACACAATCGTTTATAGTTGCACCAACCCATTGCGGTGAGTTGGCGGTACAAAACGGCGTTTCGCCGCAGTTCCGTCCGGAAGGTGTTGTAGGACATATCCATCATGGGGGCGAGTTCTTTTGCGGAATAGTACATCCGCAGGCTTTTGGAGGTGGGGTCGTGGGTTTTCATGGGATTTTTTTGAGGAAATTAAGGAAATTAAGGAATTTGAAGAATTTAAAGGGTTTTAATGGTGAAAAAATGGGTTATCGTAACCGCATCGCTATTATTTGTTATTGTTTTGGTACTTTTCGGTATCATTTTGGTACTTTTCTGAATGATTTCAAATTGGGTGCAAATGAAACCGGTATTTTTTCGATTTGCAAGGGTATTTTTTTGAATGGTTACGGAAAAAATTTTGAGAAATGCGAAAAAAAGCCGCAAACCCGCAAAAAAAGTTTAGATTCTTTAAGATGTGGTAAAATTGTCAGTATATTAGATTGTTATACCTTAAAGATTGTTTTTAAGTTTTTTAAGAAAAGTTTAAGATGTACAGGGAAAAGGTCAATTTTTTTAGGGGATACAGGAAATAATAAAGAAAAGTTTAAGATATTTAAGATGGAAAATTTAAAGAGGCAACCATTCCTGTTGTCGTTGCAACAGGCAGCAGCGCAAACAAATGATTTGGACGGTTACGAAACCTTGTTGCAGGAGCAACAGGACGCATTTAAGGAATATATTAACGACTATTTTAATTCCGAAAAGCCTGCACCCAAGCGGTTTCAGTTTCTAAAAAGAGCCGAATATGAAGTATGTAGAATTTTCCGGAATGATGCCGACATCATCAAGGGAAACGATGAAAATTTTTACCGGTTTTGGTCAATGTTGATAGAAGATACCTTGACATTTATATCCATAGGTGTTGATACGTTTGAATTTCAGGCAAGATGCCCGGCGCACATGCTCATAGAGCCTCCTCAAAAATATCCTGTTTTTAAGTGGGCAGGCAGTCGAAATGATTTGTCAGAGTGTATTGTGGGGCTTTATCAGGCTGATGTGATTAAACTTCAAGATGGCAGCCGACCCTCTTTTTTGCTTTTTGCAAAATTCATCGGCGATTTTTTTGGAATTTCTTACGACAACCCTTATAAAGACATAGGAAAGGTAATCGACAGAAAGCGAAACCAAACGCCATTTTTACAACGTATTATTGAATGTTTAAAAAATAGACGCATCAAAATGGATGAATAAACAGCATAAATAGTTAATTTACAGAAAACTAACGTTAATAATTATTGAATAATTGCTAACTGTTTATTTTTCAGCGATTAACATTTTTTGATTTAATTGTAGATAAAAACACATAATTCGCTAAAATTTAGTGGCTTATGTGTTTTATGGACAAAATCAATTTCGCAGAAGTCCCAAAAATTGAAAAAATATTAAATTGATTTACTGTCTGTTACAAAAAAAATTAGGGTACTACCCCGGGTAGTACCCTAATTTTCATTTTGCACCCCTCTAATTTTGCCAAAAATTTTAATACCCAAAAATCATGGATGTAATTATCATGGAAAGCAAGGCATATCAGGAGTTGATGCTGAAATTAGACCGGATATACGATTTTTTTCGGAAAAAGGAAGAAAAGGAAAATGAGGAGGTTTGGCTTGACAGCAAGGCTGTGTGCGAAAAGTTGAACATCAGTACCCGCACGTTGTACCGTTTGCGGAAAGAGCGGTTGATAGGTTATTCCACCGTTCGCGGACAATATCGTTTCAAAGAGAGCGATGTGGAACAAATTCTGCATGGGCGGCTTGTTGTTTCCCATCCCGAAAATTTTGAGGAATTGCGGCACACTTATAAAAGGTAAGGTTATGTATCAGGAATTTAAGGAGTTTAAAGAATTTGAGGCGTTTTTTGAGCGGGTGTTGGACAGGTTGGAGATTTTGGAAAAGAAAATCGACCGCCTGACGCGGCGGCAAAACTGTTTGAACGGCGACGAACTGTTGGACACGCAGGACATGTGCCTGCTTCTGAAAACGAGCAAACGCAGTTTGCAGCGTTACCGGCACAAAGGGGTGTTGCCGTTTCATTATATTGAGGGGAAGGTGTATTACAAACTTTCGGACATCCACGAGTTTATACGAAAATCGTTTCAACCGGGGAAAGGTAAAAATTCAAAGGACGAAACGCCATGAACACGCTGAAAGTAAGTTATCAGGAGGTGATTGACCACATCGCCGCCGACATCAAAAAACTGCAACAGGGCGGGCAAATAGCCGATACTGCATCGTCGGCATTGCTTTGGGAACGGCACGAGTGGTTAGTTTGCCGAAAAGACAGGCTGAATGAGCAGCGCGAACAGGTTATTTCGCGGTTCAAAAACAGTTTGGATGGCTATCTGCATCAGTGCGAGCATTTTTGGAAAAGCAAACATGAGCGGACGTATGAAAAGAAGTTGGCGCAACTGAATGAGGCAAAACAGCGTGTTGTAAAGATTTACGCATTAACCGGCTTTGACGCCTGTTACGCGCTGCTGCTTGCCCTGAAACATTTGCGGGTTATCCTGCCGTTGCGACAGTACCCCGAACATGCGCCTGCATTAGCGGCATTGGAAGCCATCAAAGAGGATTGTTATCAACAATTTGGAACATATCTCAAAATTTAATCAGTTATTCAATTAATCAGTTATTCAGTTATTTATGAAGACGGAAGTTTGTAAATTTAATGGAAACGCCATCACCTTCGCTGTGCGAAAGGAGTGTATGATGGTGAACGCTACCGATATGGCGAAAGCGTTTGGTAAACAGGTCAATGAATTTATGTCGAATGACCGGACGAAGGCGTTTATAGCGTCGTGTCTGAAAAACGGAAAATCCCGCTTTTTGGGCGTTGAAAAGGAAGAAGACCTTGTAGTTTCGCGGCAAAAGGCAGGAACGTGGATGCACCGCTTGCTCGCATTGAAGTTTGCCGCATGGCTGCATCCCGAATTTGAGGTGTGGGTGTATTCAACGATTGAGCATCTGTTGTTCGGGCGGTACATCAAACTCGAACAATCGCAGGGGCGCACCCTGTCGCTGCAACGCGAAATGAAGGAATTGCAGTGTAAACCTGACAAGTCGGGCGAAGATTTTGAGCGTTACCTGCAAATTCAAAAGGCGTTACGGAATGAAACGGCGTTGCGGCGGTCGCTCACGATGGAGAGTATTTCGGGGTCAAATGGCGTGTTTGATTGAAAACATGGAAAACGTCATTTTTAACGAAGATTGCAGGATTGGGCTGTGCAAACTGCCCGAAAAGAGTATCGACTGCTGCGTTACATCGCCGCCCTATTACGGACTGCGGGATTACGGAGTGAGCGGACAAATAGGACTTGAAGAAACGCCGGAAATGTACATTTCACAATTAGTTGAAATTTTTACAGAGGTAAAACGGATATTGAAGCCTGCGGGAACGCTTTGGCTCAATATCGGCGACAGTTACGCAGGCAGCGGACGCGGAAAAGGCGATGTAAACAAAAAGGGTATTCAGCAAAAGGCAAGTTATGTGGGCGATTTTATCAAGCCCTACCGACTAAAAGGCTACAAAAATAAGGATTTAATCGGTATCCCGTGGATGTTGGCTTTTGCTTTGCGCGATGCAGGTTGGTATTTGCGGCAGGACATCATTTGGGCAAAACCCAATCCGATGCCCGAAGCGGTTAAAGACCGTTGTACCAAGTCGCACGAGTATATATTTCTGCTTTCAAAGTCCGCAAAATATCATTTTGACCATGAGGCAATACAAACGGAAACACAAGGCAGTGAACATGATAGAAGGTCAAGAGTTGGCAGAAAAACATTTCCTACGGAACGCATCAACGGTATCAGAAATACCGGTTACTACCCAAAATCCAACAAACGCGATGTGTGGATGGTATGCACCACTCCCGAACCCGAAGCGCATTTTGCATGTTTCCCGCAGAAATTGATTGTGGACTGCATCAAAGCGGGATGCCCCGAAGGTGGTATCGTTCTCGACCCGTTCATGGGCAGCGGAACTACCGCCGTAGTCGCCCGAAAATTAAATCGTAATTACGTTGGCTTTGAGTTAAATCCCGAATACATGAAAATCGCCGACGCAAAATTGAAACGTGAACTTGGATTTTTTATTTGAAAACCTATCATAAAACAGTGGAAAATACACAAAAATCCTATTTTGAGCAACGTATTTACGATGAACTCGGCATCACGCCCGAAGAAAACATCGTTCCGTTGTTGTGGCCTGCCATTCATGGACTAAAATCGTGGCACGATACCAAACTTTTTGACGAGGACGAAAACGGAAACATCAAAATCATCGTGTTTGATATTGATAAAAAGGTCATTACGTATAAACCCAATCCCAACGAAAAGGAGTATTACAACCGGTACAAGCCTTTTCAAATCGTGCGCCTGAAAACGCCCGAAACCTACACCGATAAAGAGGGCAAGGAACAAACCCGCAAATATATACTACCCAAAAGCGCAGGCACTTATCCGTATTTTCCTTATCAGTTGTGCGAAAAATACGCCAAAGGTGAGAAAATACATACTTTGGTACTCACCGAAGGCTATTTGAAGGCTGCCAAAGGCGCAATGTGCGGCATTGATATTGTCGGCTTTTCGAGTATCACGCATAACAAGGATAAGGACACCAACACGATGTACGGCGATGTGCTTAAAATTCTGTGGAAGTGCAACGTCGAAAACCTGATTATCCTTTTTGACGGCGATTGCAGGCAAATATCCACCAAAGACCTCGAAGCGGGGCGCGACCTTATCCGCCGTCCAAAAACGTTTTTCGGGCAAATCTGTAAGTGTCGGGAGTTGTTGGCAGACCACAAGAAAAACATGTATTTTGCCACTATCCGCAGTAGCGAATTAGACAACCAACCCAAAGGATTGGACGATTTATTGATAAGCGAACACGACAATATACCCGTTGTTGATGATTTATTATCCGTTTCGCGTCCGGGCAATTATTTTGAGAAATTCGATATTACCTACGAAACCCGCCAACTCTACAAATGGTTCCGGTTGTCGAAGGTTGAGCAATTTTATGAGTTTCACCAACCAATTATCAGCGACCGAAAATTCATTTTTTCGGGAACGCAATATCAATACAACCCCGAAAAGGAGGAATTAACCATCATTGTACCCGCCGACGCAAAGAATTACGCACGTGTGGGCGATGGATATTTTGAATTTGTACTCGTTCCCAATAAATACAAACAACTTGAAAAACAGTTGCATCAACGTAATAAAGAAACCATTAAAGACGATTACGGAAAGGATTTTTTTGAGCATATTCCCAAATACAAAGCCTTTTGCAACGTTCCCGACCATATTCACTACCAACCCATTATCGAAAACTGTTTTAACCGTTACTACGATTTTGAACACGACCCCGAAGATGGTGATTGTTCGCTCACATTGGAGTTTCTACGTCATATTTTCGGCGAACAGTACGATTTGGGATTGGATTACATACAGTTGTTGTACCAACGTCCGCAGCAAATACTGCCTATTTTGTGCCTTGTGTCCGCAGAGAACAACACCGGAAAAAGCACCTTTATCAAATGGTTAAAAGCGATTTTCACGAATAATTGCACCATCATCGGAAATGCCGAATTGAGCAATGATTTTAATGCGGGATGGGCAACCCGATTGATAATCGCCTGCGAAGAAAGTTTTATCGACAAAAAGCCGGTGATTGAAAAGATAAAAGCATTATCCACAGGCGATAAAATTGTCATCAACCAAAAAGGAAAAGACCACGTTGAAGTTGATTTTTTCGGAAAATTCATATTAGCGTCCAACAACGAGGACAGTTTTATCATCGCAAGTAAAAAGGACATCCGTTATTGGGTACGCAAAATACCCACGCCGGCAACCGACCGTATCGACATGCTGAACAACATGATACAGGAAATACCGCAATTTTTGTATTTCCTCAATCGCCGAGAGATGCACAGTCGGCAAAAGTCGCGCATGTGGTTTGCCCCTGACGAGATACATACGGACGCTTTGAGAAAGTTGATAGAACACAGTTTGCCGACCGTGGTAAAGGAAATTCGGGAAAAGGTGCGACAGTATTTCTACGACTTTGAGAACGCGGAACTGCACATAACCCCGAAGCAGATAGCAACACAAATGTTGGGTGGACGCTACGGTTCATATTACATCATTCGGGAGTGCAAGGCACATTTGAACGTGGATAATTTGATAGGTCAGGAAAACGAAAAAATTATCAAAACCTGTACGTACAAATGGAAAGACTACGCAGAAGGAATGGACACTTTTGAGATGAGAACCAACAAACATATCGGTCAGCCGTTGGTATTCAAACGCGAGGATTTTTTAACCGACTATGAAACCAAAACGCTATTCCCGCCAACGCCTGAACCAATTCCTGAACACGTACAAACAGAAATAGACTATTCAAAAGATAACGATACCCCTTTTTGATAGACAAATAACTGTAATTCAAAAGAAAAAGCCCTCAATGCAGGGCTTTTTTCATGTGCTTTTTAATTACCTTAAACTTTTTCCGCTATCTTAAACTTTTTTTGGGCAATCTTTAAGCAATCTTTAAGGTCTAATATTTTGAATTACAAAACAATAAAAGCCAACTTAAAAAACTTAAACTTTTTTTTGGAGGTTGGGAATAAAAATGTAAAAATCTTTTCTTATCTTTGTGACACGTTTTGACAGGAAATGACCCGTCAGATGCAGACAATACGTTCATTGAAAATTTGTTACCAAATCGTTACCTGATTTTTGTAACGCATTGATATATTGATTACTAATGTTGGGGAAAAAATCAAAGAACTTTTTTTGTTTTTCCGCCGCTTTCAGCGGCAGGATCAACTCAAATGGCGCAACCCTCAAAGAAGTTACATCTTCCCGACGCGCAGCGGGAGATGTCGGAGGTTTTTGAAACCTCCGACATCTTTTTCGGGAGGGTTACTCTATCTCTCCGCAGATTAAAATCTACGGTTAATAAAGTTCCGTCCCTGCGGGACTGCGCCGCAAATAACTTCGTGCCTTCGCCCTTTCGCGCCTTCGTGCCTTCCCCCCTGCGGGACTTTTCTTGCTGCTGCCGGTTCATTTTTATTGAAATTCAATGCTTAAAACCGGTATGTTGCTGCTGTTTGAAAAACTGGCAGAAAAACTAACCGTGCTATATGGAATATAGGTACTCGGGTCGTGAATAAAGAATCCGTTGTTCGCTACCGTCCCGTTTGCCCATAATCTGACATGGTTGGTCACATCTATCTCCCACCAAACGCTTTCATTCGTTGGGGTTGATTGCGTACTTACAGTATTAAGATAATAACCCGGCTGGTTGTTCCATGTCAGCCCGGTTGAAGTCCATGGTCCTGCTGCATTGCCTACTAAAAATGAATGGCCTGCGTTCATGTCGGGTTTCGTATTTACCCATAGTTTGAGCGTTGCCTTTTTGATGTTTTTGCCGGCGATTTGGCTGCTGACGTCGAAAAATATATAGGCTCTGTATTGGTCCAGGTCTGCATAATTAAATCCTCCGCCACTTGTATAAAAATGGTCTCTGCCTATTCTGAACGGACTTGGATTGTTGTAATTGATATCGGCATTACCGGGGGTTTGGTATGTACTTCTTACCACATTTAGACGGGTGGGATTGACATCTAAGGTAGTGTTGCCACCGGAAGCGGATATGTTTACCGCAATTACGCTGCTATAGTTTGAAAAACCATCAAAAGTATACGCTCTCGCCCTGAAGTATATCGTTCTCCCATAATCCGACGGATCCAGTATTATAGGAATGGTGTAGTACCCAGTGCGGTCGTTGTACGGAGTCGAGATTTTCCAAACAAATCCGGAATTGGAACTGTATGAATAATCAACATCTATACGGTCGGAAGATGACACAATACCACTCCCACTATTCCAATCATATGTGCTGATAAGATTGAAATTTCCTGAAGCCGTAGACGGTCCTGTCAATGTGGGACCTGCCGGCGCTGTTTCGGTAGTAAATGACTGCTGGTTACCATAAACTATGCCTTCTGCACTAATGGCATAAGCCCGCACGTAATAGGTCGTATTGGATATCAATCCGAAGATAGACTCGCTGAAACTGCCTGTGCCGCTTCCCGAAATAGGCGTTCTGTTATTGGCGGTTGTAGGATTAGAACTTGTGCCGTAGCATACGCCCCGTTCGGTATAGGCAGGCGTCCCTGCATTGGTGATACTGCCGCCCATTATGGCATCGAATTTTCTAAAATTGGTTACCTGGGCAGTGGTTACCGCAGGCAAAATACCGGACGTTTTAAAACTTATCTCATCGCCATAAGCAGTACCTTCCGCATTGATGGCGTAAGCCCGCATATAATAGGTGGTATTTGCCGTCAAACCGCTGACATTAGCGCTGAAGTTGCCTGTCCCGTTCCCTGCAATGATTGACTTGGTATTGGCAGTTGTGGGATTCATGCTTGTACTGTAACATACGCCCCGTTCGTGATAAGGAGGCGTTCCCTGGTCGGATATGTTCCCGCCGAGGGTTGCATTGGTGGAGGCGAACGTGGTTACCGGGTTTGTGGTCAGCACGGGCAGGGTATTTGCCGCCGTGGTTGTAAAGCTCACCTGCTCACCATAGGCAGTACCGGCGTCGTTGATGGCGTACGCCCGCGCGTAGTAAGTAACATTAGCCGTTAAACCGGTGGCGCTGACAGTGAAACTGCCCGTTCCCGACCCCGGGGATGTTACCTTGCTGTCGGCGGTGGTT
>Ga0099364_10005777_pt1 | contig 18236 bp, 3 predicted proteins | sample TergutTh196P3_FD_73070 | JGI IMG/M metagenome (GOLD analysis project Ga0099364, IMG submission 73070) | Microcerotermes parvus P3 segment gut microbial communities from Pointe-Noire, Republic of the Congo - Th196 P3 | ecosystem: Host-associated > Arthropoda: Insects > Digestive system > Gut ...
CGGGCGCTCTTGTTGTAAGGGTAAACGGTATTGCCTCCGTCAATAACTTTACCAACAAAGACGTCCCCTACAACAGGGAACACAACAATGTGAATAACAATACGCTTAACAACGGCCGCTACCTTTATGTGTGGAACACCGGTTCCCTGCTTAATACTGCCGAAAAGATAGCCTCCCCCTTTATGCGCGTCAGGCCCGATGCCAGGCGATTAATGATCTACAGTTCCCTTGAATTATATGGATCATTTTATTATGGGCATTTAAGGGTTTTGCAAAACAACAGCGGTACTTTGGTAGAGCGCGATACCAGTAATTATATAAATACGGCAGTTACCTACGATGATAACGACTGGTACGCAGGGGCTTCCGTTCATGTGAATGATCGGACAAAGACTTATGGTTTTTATGCAAGAGGGGCAACAGATGTAGACAGCGGTTCAAGTAGTTCATCTGAGAGTATCAATAAACGTCGTTTGTTGCAGGTAAGCAACAATGAAATTGTTGACACTGAGCGTGTCAGAATTCCGCGCATTGCCGCCCAAAGCACCGTAGGCTTGACAAGGATCTTTATGAGTTACTACGACGGCAACAGTACAGATAATCCGGTGGTGTTCCGCTACGGAACCGTAACCCCAGCCGGGAATCCAATTTCCATTACCGACGGCGCTGGGGGGAACCTTCCCGGGAATGGCAGGATCTATGCAAATAACGGTACAGCCGGCGCCGCCGGCAGCAGTGCTAACGGAAAGTACGGCAGCCACCAGGTTGTAGCGGACAACACCACCTCATACAGGGGAGGCGTTTATACCGCAGTCGGGGGCCTTTCAAACGGGCTGCCGGTGGTGGCCTGGCACGACAGCAGCTCCCGGCACCTGGTATTCTCCCACGGCGGCGATCCTAACTTTGCCCCCCTTAACGGCACACTGGGAACAAGCCGGTACTCTATAACCAGCATACCCACAGAGCCCGTAACCGAATATGTGTATACCTACAATGATCACGGGCTGGAAGCAGGTGACAATAACGGAAGTTTAGTCCTTGTCAATGGCGCAAGGTACTTTGTAACCCAGTGTTTTGACGGCAACAAGTTCACGTTAAGCTCCACGCCCGGCGGCCCGGGTGAGAATTTGGGGCCGATAACCATCACCCCTCCTCTTTTGAATAGAAGTGGTATTTGGATCACAAGTCCCCCCGCCAATAATTTTGCGTTTGTCAAAGGGCATGGACTTGTGACCGGAGATCAGGTTACCCTTGCTTTCGGTTACCCTGCTGAAATACTGGGGCAATATGAAGTAGAAGGTGTTGTAAATAATACCGGTGATTCATCTGGCTCTACAGATATTATCATCTTTGGTTATACGGGACAAAACTTCAACAACGAATTGGTTGTATTCGATCCCAAGAGCAATATCAACGTCCCGGCAGCAACCCAGGTAACAAGAGCGTCATGGCAGAGCAATGCCAGAACAATTCCCGGGCCAAACAACGAAGCAAATTTTGCCGCCGGCTCCCATGTAGACATGGCGGTCGACGGAGACGATAATGTGCACCTTGCCTATTACGATGTTATGAATGGCGGGCTCTATTACACTTACATACCCAATGCAAGCATAACAACCAAGGGGCCGGTTTATACAAGAAGAGTGGATACCTACCTTGCAGCGGGAACAAAACTCATGATTAATGCCAGAGAAGAGAACGGTATTCATGTGCCGTATATTTCCTACTTTCACGGCTCTTTTGAAGGAACCACGAACTCGATAAGGGTTGCATGGCCGGTGAAATTCGACGGCAATATACCGGGTGCGGGAACCGATAACACAGACAGTTTCCTTGGCAACTGGGAAGTAATGACTGTGCCAGCAGGTACATTGCCCGTACCGGAAGAATTTATTTGTAACGGTGTTCCGTCAAGTATGGGCGGCTGGGTTAACCCGGCAGGCAGCACTTTAACTTACAACACCGGTATAGATAAAACAATCCTGCTTGGCTACCTGACAGAAGCCTGGTACGAAGGGGCAATTCTAAAGGCCGACCTTACAGATAAGTGGTGGGAGTAATAGCAGAAAAAACCTGATCGCATCAAGCGGTCAGGTTTTTACTGAAAATAATCCGTGGATTTTATTATAATGGCCCACGGATTGGCACGGATTTAACACTACAAAACTTTCCTGCTCCGTGTTCATCCGTGAAAATCCGTGGTTATTGCTACCAATTTTGGTGACGCATTGACGAAGTCAGGCGAATACTTCGAATTCATCTATTTTGTCTGCTGAAAAGAAATAGTTTTCGTAATAAACACCTATAACACCTATTTTAATTTAATTCTCCAATAGACATTATAGCTATATTACAAATGAGTATATAAATCAAAACGGCCGTTTGCGGCTGTTACATGGAGGGTTTCTGTATGTGGTTTTATCTAAAGAAATGTTTTTTAGTGATGGCGGCTTTGATTATGTCCGGTCTGCTGATAACAGCCTGTGACACTCCACTGGCATTGGGAGGCAAGGTAAATACCGAAGTTCCCGTTATCAAAATACCCGCCGCCGGCGGGAGGGGTCAGCCGGGTTCGTACCTTGAAGGCGACGGCAAAGATGGGGAAAACAGAATTATGCTGGATGTTACCCAGAACTTCGGTATTGACCATGTTTACATGACTATCGAGTACGAGTTACTGGACGAATTCGGGAAACCATCAGGTTTACTCACAAAAGAAGATGTTCCGGCTTCTCTGGACAAAACCACGGGGCTGTACTATGTCGACGTTGATACAATCAGACTGAAAATGGCCGACGGTCAATTCAAAACCTGGGTAACGGCCGTCGATGTGTCGGGTAAGAAAACCACGACCACCGACATAATCTATGTCGTTAAAAATCTGCCTCCCCAAATAGAATTGACCGTACCATCGGTAAAAGGCGCAAACTTCGACAGCATCAATTTTTTAACCGGACTGCCAAAAGACGATCCGGTATATGTAGGCTTTGACCTTATGGGGCTGGCTACCGACAATCTCGGAATTGAGAGCGGATATCCAAAAATCATGATATGGCCAAGAGGAGAGGCCCTCGACAGCAACGGCGAGCCGGTTAATGCGCAATACAGGGTATGGAGATCGGCAGTTTTACCGAAAATACCCGCAGCGGGCGAACCTGCGCTGACAGTGACGAGGTTTACATGGCCGATGGTAAAACTGATCGCCGATTCGAGTGAACAGAGCGGCTACCGTCTGCCAAAGGACGGAGAGAAGTATTCATATCTTGACGCCGGACTTTATCAGTTCAGGATATGGACGATGGACATATACGGAAAATCGAATTACTACCCAAACCGCATCGACAATGAACGGGGGCCCAACAAAACAAGGCTGCCGGCGGACACACATGAGCTAAAGTATATAGAAATAGACTACATTGTCGCGGACATTCCAATAGTTACCATCAGGGAAATACCCCTGTACTTCAACGGTCTGGAGCCTTTTACTGTTAAAGTAGATGTTACAACTTCCAACCGCCTGGACAGCGTACAGGCCTTTGTTAGGTATAAATATCTGGATGCCGCCAATACATTAAAGGATTTTGAAAGCCCTTATTACAGCGCGGCATACATAGACAAATTTGAGAATACATCAAACTATGAATTCACCATTACCGAAACAATGGCCGCACTCTGGCCCATGCCGGCGGGCGGCCATGCTACAGTGCATTTCGCCGCGATGGACGAGTTTCAAAAACAGAGCCCTCCGGCATTCCGGGGTTTCACCTACGATACCGAGCCGCCGGAGGTTAAATTTTCCGGTCAATTTGTGAATACAAACATCAAAGCGCGGGGAACTTTAAGGGGCGGCGCCTACGAGATTTACAATCCCGCTTCCCCTCCCCGGTGGGTAACAGGGCGGATAACTGTCAGCGGTACTTCATACGATGAAGTTTCCGGCATAGCGAAGGTTTATTATCACATTGGCAAACTTGGCGATGACAAAGCCTCCGAAGAGGGGCGCAGGGACATTTACAAAAACACTCCCTGGATTGATACAGGACTTGATGTAGGCGCGCCCAGACCCGGGTGGAGCGGGAACCCGTTTGCCTGGAATTATACATATAACTTTAACGATTTCCGCGATGACCCTGCATTAAGAAATATGATACAGTTGGATACTGAATTGGGTTATGCCGATGACGATCCTGATTATGGAACCACAATGAATCACGGTACCGGCATGGATCATAGTGCGCGGTTCTACCTGCCCTTCTATGTAAAAGTTTTGAATAACGCCGGAAACCAGACTGTTATACATTACAAATTGTGTATAGACCCAGGTCTTGATATTCCTCTTGTAAACATTAACTATCCTGCCGTCGGCGATTTGGTAGGCGGTGAAGTTCGTCTGTCTGGTACAGCAGCCGACAATGAATGGCTGCACACGGTACTAATAAGAATCAAAAAAGAAGGGGAAAAAGGCTGGTATATACCGGCGGGAGCTGTCGAATTTACCGATTATCCTGCCGGGTATAATACGGGCAACCCCATTTACGAAACAATAGATAAAGACGGCTGGTTTAAAGCAAATAAAATCGGCAGCGACATGGTTGTAGGCTGGTACCATAACATTAACGGAGATACCGGGCTAAACCCTGTAACAGGAGATTCGGTAAAAGTAACAATCGAGGTACGCGCAATTGATGCCAAGCCCCAAATGGATCACACAATACCGGATCGCCTGGGCCGCGCCGAGACACTGGTAGTCTACTTCAGCTCAAAGGTTCCGACGATCAGCAATCCGAAAATTAAAAAGGACGGCATAGACGAGATTAGCGACTATACCGATGGAATTGTAACCTCGTCGAAATTTACCGTAACCGCAATAATCGCTGACAATGACAGCATAAGGAATGTCAATGCGCGCTTTGACAGAAACGCGCCATTAACGGACATTATTAAAGACGGCAGCATACAGAAACCTTTACCGGAAGGCTGGCAGGTTACTCCCGCCGTTTCGTCCGGCAGGGAGTATACCCTTACATTTACAATTGACTCGATAACCAACAATTTCTATCCGGTTGCCGGTTACGGAAATACCGGTTATCTGAATATGGAACTAACGGTAGAGAACGGAATCCAGCCTTCTCCGTTCAGAACCACCCGTACATATACTATCGGTGTTGATAACTTCTATCCCAATGCGGAAATAAATACGCATAACATTGCGTCAGGCACGTCATTCCTGATAGAAGGCACGGCAAGAGATTACAGAGATGCTCCCATTCCGGCCATTCAGGAACCGGAAAGGGTGTTAATTTATTTTGAAAAAGCGGAAATAACCTATTCCGGCGGAACAAGAACCGTAAATGGAACCGGAATATACCTTAATCCGCGCGGCAGGGTTGTCGGCCAAAACGATGACTTTTACAACAAGGCCGTCTACACAGCAGCGGGCCTTACCTGGCATACCACAATTCCCGAGATGGACAAGTATCCCAACGTACGGGATTCATCTCTGCCAAATAATCCGGTAAACGGCCTGGACGGCCCGAATGTACCGGAACTGCAGAATTTCCCGGTGCTAAGGCGGATAAACAAGGGCGGAAATATAGGCGAGGTATGGGAATCTCCGCATGCAATGGTCATTGACAATCAGGAACTTGGAGCAGATGTCGACAGCGACAATGATGGTACATTCGGGGAAAGATGGAGCGGATTCTCGGACAGGGAATGGGGAGTCAGAATGGATACAACCGTGTTCGATGACGGCCCATTAATGGTTCACTACATTGTCATGGACCAGGCCGGAAACGCTGCCCATTACAAGAGGGACATCTACGTCGAAAACAGGAAACCGGTTATCCAGTCCATCAATCTTGGAACCGATATCGACGGAACAAATAATATTCGCTTTATTGATTTCCGGAATCACGGGCTGCAGACAGAAGATTTTACAGTAAGGGAAACAACAAGCGGTAACAGGGAAATAAGCCTTAAAAACATCAGCGACGACAATGCTCCATTCAGGATTTGGAATGATGAATTCAAAGTCAGGATCGCGGTCGAAGGCGGTAACAGTGAGAAAAAATACCGGCTTTCTCATGTCGAAGAAGACGGAATAATAAACGCGGCTGCCATGAAAAGGGGCGAAGTTTATACCATTGAAAGCCAGGGAACCACTGAATGGCAAAAATACGGTGCAGTAAACGGAAATCGTTATACTACATTTGTAGCTACCGGGGCGGGAAAAGGAAACGGCAGCGTTAAACGTTATAAAGTTGTCGATGGAAAAACAAAGACCGGCAGCATTGGCAGCGCCAATACAATTGACACAACCATCGGTTTCTCCGGCGCCGAATTCACCGGTATTGCTGATGGGGCAGATCAGCTCTTTATCATCAAAATATTTGACTCTGCTGTAACCTCTGTTGACGGTCTTGCCGATCCGCCGGAAGCGGATCAGCTTGCTCATGCAGTACTTGTCAGGGCAGATATTGAAAACAGTGATTTAATCCCGCCGGCAATAAACGCCGCTCCCCTTGGCAGCGAGTATGTCCTGCGAACAACCAATATTCCAACGCGGCCGAATACCGCGAAAAATTCAGACTGGGTGTTAAAAAATATACCTGCCTACTACTACGACAACAATATAGTGACAGATAACAATGCCATTAACGCGGCAAACCCCGGTGCAAGGCATGGCTATGTTCAGTACAGCGGCGACTCCGTATCCGGGGCCGCGGACATAAGCGGCAAGGTTATCTTTATCGGCAAGGCCGCCGATAACCAGCGGATCAATGGAATCAGAGCCGCAATTCCCGGATATAACAAGTCGTTCGAAATAGCGAGGTGGGACGGTACGGCCAGTATAAACGGCGCAGTTGTATCGGCATCAACTGAAATCGACAAATCCATTGATTACATGGCTGCAAATGATGTCCCCTGGGCCTTCGAGGTTATTCACGAGGAACTAACACTGGAATACGGCCATGTGCTTGTCTGGAGATTTGCCTGGGACAGCTCAACCATCAGTACCATTGTGGCTGACGATGCAGATATAGAATTCGGGATTTATGATGCCGGAAAGAAGCCCGGACCAAACGAAACATTAACGCCGCCTGTAAAAGTAGATATTGTTCCATATATATCCGAAGTTGTAACAAATTTTTCCGGTATAGTGGACGGAACTCCATCTGCGTTTGCCCGTTCAGCGCGGGGCTGGTATCCGGTGCGCGAGGACGACAATATACGGATAAAGGGCTTTAACCTGGGGGGAATGGCGGCTGAAACAGCATCGTCCCCAAGGGCAAGAATAAGATACGAGGACGGCGCAACCGTAAACCTCGCAACAATTGCCGATGCCTCAAAGCCGTCCGATTTTCCGGTAAATTCCAATAATAATCTTAATGTCAATGTTGGATCTGCTGCCAATTCAGGCGCACTCGAAGTGGTAGTCGGCGGTAATACCGCAGGGGCCGTAACCACCGGCGGCATTATCTCCATCAACAATAACACCACCCTTTATTCCGGCGGAACAAACAAGGTGGCTTACAACTGGGAACCCAACAATTTGAACAACAATAACCTGAGCAACAGACGCAATCTCTATATCTGGAGCACGGGATATATTGATACTACGCCTTTGGCCGAAGAAATGCTGAACCCGTTTATGCGAATGGATAATACCGGCAGGCGGCTGCTCGGTTACGGGCACATGCCTGTCGACGGCAACGGCTCTGTTAAGATACGAAGAGACAATACAGCGCCCTATGCCACAACCACAAACGCAAACAGATATGTCAATGCAACTGTTGGGATCGGCGGCAGTAATAACTCCTGGTATATATTGGGCCAAAATATTATTTACACCGGCGGACCGTTCAAACTTGGCTCCGGCAACGCGGCCGGAAACGGCATGAATAATTCGCAGGATATTATTGGTAATGCGGGATCCAACAGCGCCCGTTTTAAGGTAGTGCGCATTGCCGTACAACCCACCAATGGTAAGGATAATAAAACAGACAATAACGCCGACAGAATTTTGGTGTGTTATTCAGATAACGATAACAACAATCGTGTAGAGGTGATATACGGCAATTCCGGCGCATACGCCATCCCCACAGCCGGTACTGCCGGCACCGGAGCTTTTACCACTTCGAACGCGGCCCGTGTAGTGGCAAACAATACCACGGTGCACAGGGGCGGCGCCTATACAGCCGCCGGTTTCCTGAGCAACGGCCTGGCGGTTGTAGCCTGGTATGATGAAACCGCCAACAATTTGGTCATCTCTTATGGCCATGATACACCGACGACTACCGCCCGTGGGCTCGCTACATCAAGGGTTAATACAACCACCGAAGATTGGCAGGCCAATGCCGTGGTACTCGATTCCAACAGGGGGCATTTTGTGGACATGGCCATAGACGCGGGGGATAATATCCACCTTGCCTACTACGATGTCGCCAAGGGAGGGCTGTATTACGCGCATATTCCGCCCAATAGCGCGTCCGGTGCGACCACAAGGCCAAATATATCCTTTAATACCGTGGGCGGGAAAAAGTATGCGGTTAATATTACGCCTGTAAGGGTGGACACCTATCTTTCGGCGGGAACGAAACTGGCAATCAATGTCAGAAAACAGGGAAGTAATTATGTGCCCTTTATTTCTTATGCCCATGGATCATTCCCGGGTACAAGAAATACAGTTCGTATCGCATGGCGCGCCAATTTTGACAGCGCAAAATCTCACGGAACAGATAACGATATATTTAACGGGAACTGGGAAGTAATGACCGTTCCGGTTTCCAATGTTATTCCGAACATCAACGAGTATATCTGTAACGGCGTTCCCGCCGAAGCAGGCAACTGGCAGCGCCCCACAGGCGGCGCTGGCGGCACATCCGCCCCAAATACTATACAAACATACTCACATAGCTACGGCGACGGAATCGGAACCAAAGATATCAGCCACTCGGTTTTGGTCAGCTATGCGACCAATTATTGGTACTCAGGTTCGCTTTTGAAGCATTATTTGTACTGAGGTAAAAATTAGAAGGTAAAAGGTAATAGAGAGGGATAGAGATTTATCTTTTCTCTTTTACCTTTTCCTTTATTTACAGGCGCCCAAAGTCAAGATACTCATCAATGTAAAAAAAATAAATTTCATAAAAAAGTCTAAAAACATGGGGGTTTTATGGACTAATCGCCGAGAAATTTATATAATGTCTCAAACTGCCGAATAACGGCACCGCTTTTTGGAGGTTCTCTATGCGTTTTTGTCTAAGGAAGTACTCGGGTCTTATATTGGCGGCCATGCTTTTGCCGCTGATAACCACCTGTGAAACCCCGCTCTCGCTGGGCGGGAAGATTAACACAGAAGTACCTGTTATCAGAATACCCGATGCCGACGGAAGAAGCCAGCCAGGCTCGTTTCTTGCAGGGGACGGGCAGGATGGAGAAAACAGAATTTGGCTGGAAGTTAAACAGGACTTCGGCATTGACTATGTTTATATGACCATCGAATACGAGTTACTGGACGAATTCGGGAAACCATCGGGAATATTCATAAAAGAAGATGTTCCGGCTTCCCTGGACAGAAATACAGGCCTGTTCTATGTCGATATCGACACCATCAAACTGAAAATGGCCGACGGTCAATTCAAGGCCTGGATTACAGCCGTCGATATATCGGGAAAGAAAACTACGTCCACAGATATAATCTATGTCGTAAAAAATAATCCCCCGCAAATAGAGCTGACCATACCCGCTATAAGGGGCGGGACAATGAAAAACCAGGGATATCCAAAAGATGAGATTCCCGATTTTGATGATCCCAATTTGAATAAACTTCTCGTCGATGAAGTGGAAAACCATGTGTTTGTCGGGTTCGATCTAATGGGCCTTGCAACTGATAATCTCGGAATTGAGCAGGGGTATCCCAAGATCATGATATGGCCAAGGGGGGAAGCCCTCGACAGTAACGGCGAGCCGGTTAACGCGCGATACAGGGTATGGCACTCGACCGTGTTACCAAGAACGCCACGGACAGGCGAACCGGCGCTGACCGCGACAAGATTTACCTGGCCGATGGTAAATCTGATCGCCGATTCCAGCGTACAGGGCGGCTATCGTCTGCCAAGAGATAATGAAAGGCGTTCACCTCTTAGCGCCGGATTTTATCAATTTAAAATATGGACAATGGACATTTACGGAAAATCCAATTACTACCCTAACCGCACTGATAACGAGCGGGGTCCCAATAATACAAGGCTGGCTCCGGATACGCATGAGCTTAAGCACATGGAAGTATACTACAAGGTGGCAGATATTCCAATAATCAACATCAGGGAAATTCCATTGTACTTTAACGGCCTTGCCCCCTTTACCGTTAAAGTTGATGTTACAACTTCCAATCAGCTGGAAAGTGTGGAAGCTTATGTAAGATACAATTATTTAGATACTGGCACTAATACAGTAAAGGAATTTGAAAGTCCTTATTATGATCTGGGTGCGTACAAAGACTTTTTCGAGAATACATACAATTACGAATTCACTATTTCCGAGGCCATAGCTGCAAGCTGGCCCGAGCCGGCAGACAGTAATACTATGGTGTATTTTATCGCGACAGACATTGTCCATAATGTTAGCCCTACAGTAAACCGTGAATTTTTATTTATCACCGAGCCTCCGGAAGTAACCTTTGTCGGTCAACTGACGAATACTAACGTGAAAGCACAGGGCGCTTTAAAGGGCGGCGCATACGAGATTTACAATCCCATCGACCCTCCCAGGTGGGTAACAGGGCGGATTACTGTCAGCGGCTCATCTATCGATAAAGCTTCCAACATAGCTAAAGTTTATTACCACATTGGTAAACTGGACGATGACGGCTTTCCCGATCATGAGAATTTATCTGACGAAGCGCGGAACAGTATATACGACAATGAATCTCACTGGATTGATACGGGGCTTGATATAGGTGCGCCCGTATCCGGGTGGAGCGGCAATGTGAACACCTGGAATTACACGGAAAACTTCAACGGATACAGGGAAGATCCCCTCCTGAGGAATAAGATACAACTGGACACCGATTTGGGGTACAAGACAGACAATTTCAATTACGGAACCACAATGAATCGTGGCTTGGACAGCGATCACTCCGCGCGGTTCTACCTGCCCTTCTATGTAAAGGTATTGAGCAATGCCGGAAATCAAACGGTTATACATTACAAGCTGTGCATCGATCCCAATCTTGATATTCCGCTTGTAAACATCAGCAATCCTTCCGAAGGCGACACAGTCGGCGGCGAAATTCGCCTTTCCGGTACCGCTGCCGACAATGAATGGGTACACACGATACTTGTAAGAATTAAAAAGGACGGAGAAGCAGGCTGGTATTTCCCTGGGGGGATTTCCGAATTTCAGGATTATCCTTCCTCTTATATCACGAGCAACCCCCTCTACGATACAGTAGATAAAGACGGCTGGTTCAAGGCAAATATAATCGGCAACAACGATATGGTAGTGGGCTGGTTCCATAACATTAATGGCGACACCCTCCTAAATCCGGCAGCCGGAGAAGAGGCTGTAAAAGTAACAATAGAGGTGCGCGCGATTGACGCCAAATCCGGCAGTCACAATTCAGCCGATAGGGTCGGTCCGGCCGAGACACTGGTGGTCTACTTCAGCTCAGAGGTTCCGACAATCAGCAACCCGATAATTAAAAAGGACGGTACAGACAGGGATCATACCATTGGTATAGTAACCTCGGGTAAATTTACCGTTACGACAACAATCGCCGACAATGAAGGAATTGATAATGTAAGGGCACGCTTCGACAGAAACGCGCCCTTAGTAGACATAATTAAAGACGGCATTGTGCAGGAACCTTTGCCAGCAGGGTGGCAGATTACTCCCGATAATGTAACATTCGGCAGGGATTATACCCTTACTTTTGAAATCGATTCGATAACCAACAGTTTCTACCCGGTTGTCGGCTATGGAAATACCGGGTATCTGAATATGGAACTAACAGTGCAGAATATAGTCAGGCCTAATCCGTTTACAACCACCCGCACATATCCTATCGGCATTGATAATTTTTACCCCAATGCAGAAATAAATACCCATAGCATTGCATCAGGCGAATCGTTCCTGATTGAGGGCACGGCCAGAGATAACAGAGGCGCCCCCATGCCGGAACTCCATAACATGGAAAGGGTATTGATTTATTTTGAAACAGCGGAAATAACCTATTCCGGCGGCACAAGAACCGTAACCGGAACGGGAACATACCTTAATCCGCGCGGCAGGAAAATCGGCGATGACGATAACACTGGCGATAGCGACAGCTTTTACAACAAGACCGTTTACACTGGAGCGGGCCTTACCTGGCATACGGAAATTCCTCCGATGGATAGTTACGATAACATGAGGGATCCTTCCCTGCCCAATAGTACAGCGAACGGCCCTGACGGCCCGAATGTATCCGACTCTGTGCCTTTCCCGGTTCTTAGATTAATCAGCAAGGGCGACATCATTGGCGATGTTTGGGAATCCCCGCACGCCATAGTCATCGACAATCAGGAATTGGGAGTCGACGTTGACAGCGACGAAGATGGGACATACGGGGAAAGATGGAGCGGCTTTTCGGACAAAGACTGGGGAGCCAGAATGGACACAACCGAGTTCGATGACGGCCCGTTGATGGTTCACTACATTGTTATGGATCATGCCGGAAACGCCACACATTACAAGAAAGATATTTACATCGAAAACAGCAAACCGGTTATCCAGTCCATCAATCTTGGAACCGATATCGACGGTTCAAATAATTTACGGTACATCGATTTCAGGAATCACGGCCTGCAGACAGAGGATTTCATTGTCAGAACGACTACAAGCGGCAACAGGGAAATAAGCTTAAATGAAATCAGTGAAGATAATACGCCGTTCAGAATTTGGAATGATGAATTCAGTATAAAGCTCTCGGTAGAAAGCGGTAATGGAGATAAAAATTACCGGCTCTCCCATGTCCGGGAAGATGGAGTAATAGATGCGACGGCCATGATACGGGGCGAAGTTTATACCATTGTGTCCCAGGGAACCACCGAATGGCCAAAGTACGGCGCCATAAGTGGCAATGTAAATACCACATTTGTGGCTACCGGGGCTGGAACAGGAAGCGGTACCGTTAAACAGTACAGCGTTATCGGCGGAAAAACAAAGACCGACAAGATTGGCAGTGCAAATACAATTAATACAACCTTTGGCTTTTCCGATACTGAATTTGACGACGTTAGCGACGCTGCCGATCAGCTCTTTATCATCAAAATATTTGACTCTGCCGTAACCTCTGTTGGCGGGCTAACAGAGCCGCCGGAAGCTGATCAGCTTGCACATGCAGTACTTGTCAAGGTGGATATAGAAAACAACGATCTGGTTCCACCCACGATAAACACCGCTCCCTTTGGCACTGAGTTTGTTCTGCGTACAACTACAACCGGTCAAACACGGCCAAACTCTGCAAAGAATGGTGACTGGGAAGCAAGCGGTATACCCGCTCTCTACTACGACAACAATATAGTAACAGACATTAACGCCATAAATGCAGCAAACCCCGGAACAAGGCATGGCTATGTTCAGTATGCAGGACACCCCGCCGGCTCCACCGCGGACATAAGCGGCAAGGTTATCTTTATCGGCAAGACCGCAGATAACCAGAGGATTGCCGGTATAAGGGCCAGCATTCCCGGATATAACACTTCGCTCGAGATAGCGCAGTGGGACGGCACCGCCGGCGTAACCGGAAATGGCGCGGTTGTATCGGCATCAACAGCAACCGTTAAATCCATAGATCACATGGCTGCAAATGATGTCCCCTGGGCCTTCGAGGTTATTCACGAGGAATTAACACTTGAATACGGTCATGTGCTTGTCTGGAGATTTGCCTGGGACAGTTCAACCATCAGCACCATTGTAGCTAACGATGTAGATATACAATTCGAAGTTTATGACGCCAGAAAAATAACACCCGGACCAAACGAAACCACAACGCCGGCGCAAACAGTGGACATTGTTCCGTATATAACTGAAGTGGTAACCGGGCTATCAGGAGCATATGCAGCAACTCCATCTGCCTTTGCCCGCTCCGCCCTGGGCTGGTATCCGGTACGGGAAAACGAACCTATTACCATAAGGGGCTTTAATCTGTTAAACGGTGTCGTCAGCACAGCGCCCGGTACGCTTAATCCTGTGGTCAGACTGGGCGGCACCGGCTCGGGTACTGACGGCACACAGTTGACACCCATAGCTGACGGCGGGGGTTTTGTCTCATCAAAAACACAGATCAGGGTGAATGTCGGAAGTACTGCTGTATCCGGACCCCTTGTGGTACGGGTAGGGTCGGTTAATTCCATTAACAACCATACCAGTGAAACTGCACCCTACAACTCGGAAGCAAACAATGTCAACAACAATACCCTGGACAACAGGCGCAGCTTGTATGTTTGGAACACAGGGTATTTATATAACGCAGGAGTACTTGACAGCCCATTTATGCGAATGTCATCAAATGGTGCACGGTATATGACTTATGGATATTATGTAGCTCCAGCCAGTGCAACGAGCGGCAGAATAGCGGTGAGGAATAATAATAATGAAACTATCGTTGAGCAGAGTTATAACCGGTATCTCAATACAACTGTTGCACTTGACCAGAACAATCAATGGTATGCCGCTTCTTCCAATATGTCTGCAAACGGGGTTCCGGGTTTATCTTTTTATGCCAGACAGCGTGCAGCAGGTGGTTTAACTAGTGCTAGTGGAGCTGTCGGCAATAACAAGCGGGCTCTTTTGGAGATAGGGTCAGATGCTAACAGAGTCAAAATACCCCGGGTTCATGCAATTCAAACTGGAACAGGCGCTGCCAACAATACAAATATGACCAGAATATTCATGAGTTATGCTGACAACCTGCATGCTAACAAACCGGTGTTGTTCAGATATGGATTGGTTGGAACGACTGGCTCAGATAATAACACAGCTGCTAATGATACTACTTTTAGAGGTAATTTCCCCACAAGGTCAGCTCTTAGTAATAATACTACCCCCAGAACTGACGGCAATTATACCGGCGGCGCAACCGAAGCAGCAGCCAATGCTGTTTCAGCGCAAACTGTTGCAGATAATACCACAAAATACCGGGGCAGTATTTATACTGCGGCTGGCGGTTTGGCAAATGGGCGGGCGCTTGTAGCCTGGTTCGGGCTTGATTCAACAGATAATACAGAGAAGTTATTCTTCTCTTATGGCAGCGGTACACCGGCAAACAACGCTTCACATGTAGCTACGAGAACCTTTAATGATGGAACTACCGGTACCGCCATGAATCCTGCCGCAGGTACATGGCAGGGTAATGCCAGGGTAATACCTGGTACAGAAGGAAAGGGATCGCATGTAGATATGGCAGTGGATGGCGGAAATAATGTTCACCTTGCGTTTTACGATGCGAATAATGGCGGGCTGTATTACACATATATACCCAGCGACTCAGTAGTGCCTTCCACTGCCGGTAGTATAGCCGGTATTAAAACAGTACGGGTGGATACCTTCCTTGCGGTAGGAACTAAACTCATGCTCAATGTCCGCGATGAAGGCTCAACCGGTTCACCCAAATATGTACCCTATATTTCCTATTTCCACGGTACATTTACCGAGACCAGAAATTCCATCAGGGTAGCCTGGCAGAAAGAATTCCCCGTGGATGAAATAACGGATGAGTATGTCGGGCCGCTTCACGGCACAGATGAAAACGATTGTTTTACCGGGGCATGGGAAGCAATGACTGTTCCTGTTAATAGAGTACCGGTTTCAGACGAATTTATCTGTAACGGTCTCCCAACATATCTTACTGGCACTGGCAGTTGGGTAGCTCCTGCTGGAACCGGCGCTTTAACTGCAAACCCAAGGAGATCCATTCTGCTCGGTTATATGACTAATAGCTGGTATGAAGGCGCCATTTTAAAGGAAGAGTTATATTAACAGCTGTAAAAGGCGCTAATTAAAAAAGCAGGGGCGCAAGCTCCTGCTTTTTTTTTAAGGTGCATTTCCGCAAACAGCACCAGGCGCCATGCGCGTTTACTGACTGAAGGTGCTACGCGACCAATTTCTGGTACTCAGGTTCTCTTTTGAAGCATTATTTGTATTGAACGAAAAAAAGTGTGAAAAAAGCTTTTCAAACCACAGGTTCGTGTTGTTAGTGTGGTTAGTGGTAAAAAATAATGTTTATAAAAAAGTCTAAAAACATGGGGGTTTTATGGATTAATCGCCGAAAAATTTATATATAATCCCAAACAAAGGTTCGATTTAACGTGAGGCAATGCGGGAGACCATTAAGGGACTGTCAGCCGGCGACTAACGCGCCTGGCGCTAAAGATTAAATATTTATTAATTTCAACCACGAACCTCACGAACGACACGAAAAAAAGTGTGAAAAAAAGCTTTTCAAACCAAGGGTTTGTGTTGTTAGTGTGGTTAGTGGTAAAATAATGTTAATAAAAAAGTCTAAAAACATGGGGGTTTTATGGACTAATCGCCGAGAAATTTATATAAAATCCAAAACAAAGGTTCGATTTAACGTGAGGCAATGCGTTTGCTTGACAAAAATCCCTGTCTTTTGTATATTATAGGTAATAAGCCTGCCGGGCCTCTGTCGGGTTTCCCGATATGCACACTTGGCGGGTCTTTTTTTGAAATGAACAAAATACCATATACTAAACCGCCTTTGACGGTACAGGAACATATAGAGCTTCTCAAAACCCGAGGCTTACAAATTTCCAGTGAAGAAGGAGCAACCCGTTCTTTGCAGAACATTAGCTATTTCCATTTAAGCGGTTATATGTATCCTTTTCTTCGCCTAATCTTTCAAATGATAAAATATATGTGGTCTTGGCCGTAATTGCATATTTTTTAGATACAATAACGCCAACTAACATATTCCGAAATAAACTTAAAGACCTTCTTGTGAAATATCCCAATATTGATGTAAGCGCAATGGGTTTTCCTAAAGACTGGAAAAATGATCCGTTCTGGAGCGGGGTGTTTAAATTTCTTGATACTCAGTCATACTGGCTGAAGGCGCCACGCCCGAATTTGTACAGAAAATAACCGGCCTGGATATGGAGACCATTAAGGGACTGTCAGCCGGCGACTAACGCGCCTGGCGCTAAAGATTAAATATTTATTAATTTCAACCACGAACCTCACGAACGACACGAAAAAAAGTGTGAAAAAAAGCTTTTCAAACCAAGGGTTTGTGTTGTTAGTGTGTTTACTGGTAAAAAATGGCGTTAACGCGCCAAGCGCCTAAATTCCTTTTTAAAAAAGTCAAGATATTTGCTAGCTGAACAATATTCATAAATTAATTAAAAATACTTGAATTTAATTCATATATTGATATAATGTGGCGTATAAGAATCGAAACACTATTTTAGTTTTATGGAGGCAAGAATGCGTTATTTCAGGAAAAATCATTATTCGTTCATCATATTTGCAGCATTGGTTTTAGCGAGTCTTTTAGTGACAGCCTGCGACAGTCCGCTGTCATTGGGCGGGAAGATAAACACGGAAGTTCCGGTAATCAAAATACCCGCCGATCCCGACGGGAGGAGCCAGCCGGGCTCATATCTGGAAGGCGAAGACAACAGAATCTGGCTTGATGTAACCCAGGAATTCGGCATCGACTATGTTTACATGACCATAGAGTACGAGCTGCTGGATGAATTCGGAAAGCCATCGGGAATATTAACAAAGGAAGATGTTCCGGCTTCTCTGGATAAAAACACGGGTCTTTACCATGTGGATATTGACACGATCGAACTGAAAATGGCCGACGGAAAATTCGCGGCGTGGGTAATAGCCGTGGACGTATCCGGAAAGACAACCACTTCCACCGATCTGTTCTATGTGGTAAAGAACCTGCCTCCGCAGATAGAGCTGACCATACCATCGGTAAAGGGCGTAAACTTCGACAGCGAAGAGTTTTTGGCCGAACTGCCGACAGAGGATCCTGTGTTTGTAGGTTTCGACCTTATGGGTCTTGCGACCGATAACCTGGGAATAATGCCCGGCTATCCCAAGATAATGATCTGGCCAAAGGGAGAGGCCCTCGACAGTAACGGCGAGCCGCTAGACGCCCAGTACAGGGTGTGGAGATCGACAGTATTGCCAAGAACACCGGCGGAGGGCGAACC
>Ga0099364_10005778_pt1 | contig 18236 bp, 16 predicted proteins | sample TergutTh196P3_FD_73070 | JGI IMG/M metagenome (GOLD analysis project Ga0099364, IMG submission 73070) | Microcerotermes parvus P3 segment gut microbial communities from Pointe-Noire, Republic of the Congo - Th196 P3 | ecosystem: Host-associated > Arthropoda: Insects > Digestive system > Gut ...
GGGTACTGAATATTTACGTTTTTTATTGCAATTGTGAGTCCGTCGTCCAATGTCAACAGGTTAACGATTCTCGTGTAGGGGCGATTATTAATCGCCCGATACGTAATGCCACACAGAAACACGGGCGATTGATAATCGCCCCTACAAAGGAACGATGAATAAACGCCTTAACCTGTTGACATTGGTCCGTCAGTTACTAAAACGGCAGTTCGCCTTCGTCCATATCAAGCTCAGCAAAGTCTGATCCTTGTACAGGCGTCTCAAAACCTGCGCCAAAATCGTCTCTGGCAGGTGAAAAGCTCTGACTAGCCTCCCTGCTTTTTTTACTCTCGGTGAAGTATACATTGTCCGCTACGACTTCGGCGCTCCGGCGCTTGTTGCCTTCCTTGTCGTTCCAGTCACGGATCTGCAGACGTCCGATAACAGCGCACATCTGGCCTTTTGTGAAGTATTTTGAAACGAACTCCCCTGTACTGCGCCACGCGACAATGTCGATAAAATCCGTCTGTTTTTCTCCGCCGTCTTTCGGTGTGTAACCTCTGTCAACTGCCAGCGAAAACGACGCGACCGCTATTCCGCTTGAAGTGTGCCTCAATTCCGGATCCCGGGTCAGTCTTCCCATAAGTACGATTTGGTTCATTCTGTTTCCTCCATTCAATTGATAACTGTGGTAAGCGATTGCTTACCTTTTTTTGTTCTTTCTAATACGGCTCTTTTCACATGTTTACTGCTGTTTTCTTATCTTTTTTGCAGGGGCTTTTCAGTGCGAAAACCAAGGCTATGATTTCCGCCGCGAATATGGCCGCGCTTATTATTGTTCCTGTATTCACCAGCGCCATCATCCCGCTCATGTCCTGAGTTAACACAAAGGCAAGTATCCCCGCTATCGCCATGATCATCACCGCAGCCAGCCATATCTGCCCGTTTTGCAACCGCATTTCATGCCCTTCTTCACTTTCGTTTTGTACCTCTGTGGCGCTGTCCCGCCCACGCTTCTTATGCGGCAGTATATGGATTGCGCTCATAACAGCCAGCACCAGTCCAAGGGCGCACAACACTAAGCTCTGCAGTGCCCACGCTGCTTCTCCAAGAGGCGCGAACAGGAAAACCTCGCTGTTTCCTATTGAAATGCGCGGGACGTCACCATATCCGGTCATTCCAAATCCGGCGGCCAATGGCGGCTGTGATTCGGTTATCAATATGCTTACCTCTCCCGGAAGCGCCGGCCGCCCAATGTTTGCCGATGTTCGCTCCGATCCGGATCCGGTGTTCACATCTGAAACTGCAATATCGCTCAATCCGGAATCGGGAACATAATCAGTGATGGAACCGGAAGCATAATCAGTAATTGAAGTGGGGGCATAGTTTGCCGCAATTCTGTCAGGGCCGTAGCCGGCAGTTGCGTACCCGCCGCCGGGAACGGGCAATAATTCAATATCCCAGACTGTCCTTTCGCCGCCTGGCTCACCGTCGGAATCGGGCGGAAGCTCCGGCGTTGGGTTTGTCATTACACCATTTCCCCGTTCCTCGGGGCTAGGCGGAGCTTCTGATCCCGGGCTTGCCCTTACCCCGCCGGAACCGGGCGGAGCTTCCGGCTCCGGTGTCGTCCATCCTCCGCCGTTTTCGCCGTTTCCTGTATCGCCGGTATTGGATGTTTCGCTGCTGTGAGTTGTTGAGTTGTTTTCTGCCTTATTAGCGGGAGGCTCGGGCTCAATTGCCGTCCATACCGCGAAGACAGTAATATTTCCGGTTATCGGCGTATCCCCGTCAAAATCCGCATTCAAGGCTCCAAGTGCCGTTGCCCATCCATCAAATCTGTAGCCTTCACGAGCCGCATATGGCATACTATAGCCGCTTGACAACAAGTTCTCGTCATGGAGTATCCTAAATGCGTTTTCGCCAACAACAGTTCCATCGTTTGCGTTAAATGTAATCTGAAGCCCCAGAGCGATACTGCTGCCGCTTCGGACGGCGTGTAAGCCATCACCCAAGTAGTGGAAGTACCCGGCTTCAACGCCCGTTACGTCTGAGCCGTCTGCTCTTGCGGCAATTACAGTGCCAAGGGCGTCTCCCCCCAATGTGTCAATGTTGATATGCGCGCCGTTTACGAGGCCGGGCGCCAGAATTTCTACCGGGGTACCCTGCCTGCGGGTGATGGCGTTATCATCCGTGTACGAGCCGACTATTGCCCTGCCCGCAACGCCGATTTGCCCGCCGCTCATAAACACGCCACTTCCGGCGGCCGCCGTGTTGCCGCTGATTTCGCCGCCAAGTATTCTAACAGTGCCATTACTGCTTAATATTCCCCCACCGGAGTCGGCGGCTGTATTCCCAATGATTTTGCCGCCATGCATTTCAAAGTAACCTTCGGCGAGATAAAGCCCGCCGCCGCCTAACAGGACTGTGTTGTTAACATCGTCTACCTTGTTGCCGCTGATTTCGCCTCCGCGCATGTAAAATGAACACGCACCTGTCATTAATCTTACCCCGCCCCCTGAGAAGGCTGAATTATTGCTTATCCTCCCGCCGTGCATATTGAACGTGCCTCCGCCTGTAACAAAAACCGCGCTGTTACCACAACCGCTGATTTCGCCTTCATACATATTGAAGTCGCCTCCGCGGCCTATGGCGCTGTTCATTGTCACCCCACCGCCGGGTCTGCCCGGATGAAGATGCGTCAGCACAATGTTGCCGTTCAGGTTCAACACGCCTTTATCGAGAATGAAGTGCCAAAAGTTGTCAATAACCCTGATTATCCCATTCCCTTGCAGCGTTATCTCTTTACCCTCCCCAATGTTAATAGGGCTAATCAAATCAATATCTTGCGTAACATTCAAAACCACCGGGCCGGCCGCGTTTCGAACCGCATTATGCAGACCGTCGAAGTCGGCAACGTTAATAACCGACTCGCTCGCGGCAGCAAACCCCATAAACCTTACCCTTAATTCGCGGGGATTGCTGATAAAATCCTCACCGCTTTCGGGATGCCGGACAGCATATATGACCATAGTCTCAAAAGCATATTCGCCCGTTCCGCTTGGCCCTGAAGCAAAGCCTGAGGCAGGGAAGGCATAAGTTGATTCATTTTCATGAAACGGCATTGCGCCAAATGTGATAATCCCGCTTCTAACTATGGCCGCACCCCCTCCGGTTATGGACGGCCAACCTCCTCCAATAACCGCCCCGCCTCCGATTATCGCCGGGCTGCCTGCAATACCTCCACCGTTGTTTCCTCCCGGAGATATGCCTGAGAAATTGTCTCTTACGTATCCCGCGAAGCCACCGTCGTCCTTAACATAGATAAAGCTGCTCAAATCCTCGCCATTTTCGCAGACAGCGTACACACCCCGGAGAAGGATCGCGTTTGCATCGGTTCCGGAATGAAGCTCCGCCATCTCCACAACAAGCGCGCCTGACTCCCCGCCAAACGTAAAAGCGACAATCGGCTCGGAGCCTGTGGCAGTTCTCACCTCTTCCCGTTTTTCGATAATCTCTTCCGGATCTTCATTTTCATCCTCTTCTTCGGGTTCATCTTCAATAGAATCAAAATCGTCTGATTCGCCCTGCCCTGGTTTTCCTGACTCATCTTCCACGTTGTTTTCTTCCGCCGAACCGTCCCCGTCCCCCGCGGTGTTTCCTTCCGCCGGGCCGTCTCCGCCTCCCGCAGTATTTCCTTCCGCCGGGCCGTCTCCGCCTCCCGCGGTGTTTCCTTCCGCCGGGCCGTCTCCGTCCCCCGCAGTGTTTCCTTCCGCCGAACCGTCCCCGCCTCCCGCAGTATTTCCTTCCGCCGGACCGTCTCCGCCTCCCGCGGTATTTCCTTCCGCCGGGCCGTCTCCGCCTCCCGCAGTATTTCCTTCCGCCAGGCCGTATCCGTCCCCCGCAGTGTTTCCTTCCGCCGGGTCAACCCATTCCCACACGATGTATCCGCCCGCCGTGACGGATTCAGAGGGCTGTTCATCTGCGATAAGCGCAAACGCGGGCATAAATGTGCCGGGCATGATGACGCCCAATAATATAACTAACACCATGCTGATCGCCAGCAGCTTTTTTGGCTTGCCGCGAAGCCTTTTCATATCTAGCCCCCCAATCAATTTTCAAAGTGTTTTATATGTGTTCACTGTTCATTAAGGATGTAGAAGTTTCGGCCCATCTTGTGAACTGCGCCCGCATCGTCCTCAAGCCTGAAAAAAAGATTGTATTCTCCGGCGCCGCCATTTTCACGCAAGCGGGTCAGTGCATCGCCCAAATCGCCGCCGTAGCCTTCATACAGAATCTCATCGCTGCCCGCCGCCGTGATCCACCAATTGAGCGCCCTCACCTCGCCGCCGGTACTCTCCGCCGTTGCTTTCGCTTGCGACGGGTTGACATATACGGTATTTACGTCTGTTTCAATACCGCCGGAAAAAGCGATACCACCCTCAATAGCGATTTGTGCCTCAGCCACCGGCTCCTGAGGAGGCTGCCAACGCCCTCCGGCCGTCAATATCACCGCAGCCGCGCATATAACCGTAACTGTTGCTGTTGCCGCAGCCACCGTACTTGTGACAAACCCGGACGATACCTTGCTTGCGGCAGCCGTTGTCTCAACCGCTGCCGCGGCTGTTGCTTCGGCCGCAACCGCCGCAGCGGGTACTGCACCCGCAAGAATGCTTTCACTGCATACGGCCAGTGCCGTCTCTATCCATGCCGCACCGGCCGGAGCGAAGGCCGCAGCCTCCTGCCTCAGCGCATGGGCAAGCAAAGCGCCAACCGGCACGATGCCAAGCACACTGGTTTTCGGGTATGCAAAGGAAATTTTCTCAAGCTCATGCCTGAGTTTTTCACGCGCAAGCGCAAGGGATTGGGACACGTTAGCTTTCGAGACGCCCATAACCTTTGCCACTTCCGTAACTTTTAATCCGTCATAATAATGGAACAGGACTGCTTCACGCTGCCGGATCGGCAGTCCTCCGATAATTTCCATCACAGCCCTGCGGTTTTCTTCGTTTTCGACATACTCGTGAGGCAGGGCTTCGCCTTTATCTTCAATAATTGTCTCGAGGTAGTCGTCAATATGTACTACTGATTCGTGCTTTAGGTTTTTTCTGATGTGCTGTCTGGCTTCATTTGTTATTATACGCCCAAGCCAGGGTTTAAAGGCTTTCGGATCGCGCAAATCCCTGATATTGCTGCAGACGCGGATTAAAGCTTCCTGAGAAACGTCCTCGGCGTCCGTACGGTTGCCGAGGATATACGTCGCGCGGAACAATACGTCCTTGGCAATAGTTTCGCACAGTTGATAGAGTGCGTCCCTGTCGCCTTTTATTGCGCCTTCAACTATTTTATCAAATACCGCCCCGTCCGCCGATGCTTTCGCGGGCTTTTTTCTCGTCATTAATTCCAGCATACTTTTGTACCTTCCTTGATCATCTTTATGGAAAGCGGCGCGGCTTTTCGAATTTGCCTTCTATAATCATCTCAAGTACCGGATCCAGCACCCGCCGCACTTGATCGTCGGTGATGGTTTCTTCGGCGTGAAGGTCAAAAATCCGCTTCAGCGCCGCGGCCTCCGGCAGCATACCCGCCATATCCGTGAAACCTGTGTTATCCGTCATTTCAGCCATTCCTTTTAGCGCCTTCCCGTGAAACAGTGCCCGGAGTTATTATTCGCACCGCTACACGCACCCGGCATATTGTCCCAAGCTAAAAACGCTCTTATATATAAGATGAAAAAAATCCCGATTTGTTAATACCAATGTAGAAAAAAATATGAAAAAAACAGAAAAAATTTTGGAGCCTTGGACAAAAGCAGCCTCACGTTAGGTTTGTGCCGGATGTTTTAGCCCGTTTTGCGGGTTTTGAAGGCGAATGCCCATTGGTATTTAACTGAAAAACGCGTGAAACGGGCGGAAACAGGCGGCGCAAAGATGATGGCGGGACTTTTGTCCAAGGCTCCTTATAGCTTCAGCAAACGCTTTGCGTTGTCGTACGCTATTGCCCGGAGAACGCCCGGGGCATAATCCAGAGTCTTGAACCATTCGTTTCCTTCCACGCTGTCCTCATATGGGTAGTCAACCGAATACATTACGCGATCCGGGCCCATGACTTTCAGCACGTGATCCAGGGCGGGGGTGTAGAAAAATCCGCTGGTAGTGACATAGGTGTTGCGCTGCACATATTCCGTCACGCTCAGTTTCCTCGGCCTTCCGTTCTGTGCGGCTACCTCTCCGTCCCAGCCCTCCCTTTGTATCCGGTGATCAACGCGCCAGCACCAAAATGGCATGAACTCCCCCATATGGCCCAGTATGATTTTGATATTCGGCACTTTGTCAAGAAGGCCGCTTATTATCAGCCGCAGCACATGCTCTCCCGTTTCAACATGGAACCCCCATGACGCGCTTTTAAGCTCGGGATATGGTTTGTATGTCGTTTCCCTGTCGTCCGGTACGGTTCGTGGATGGATATATATCGGAACGTCCAACTCCTCCGCAGCCTTCCAGAAATCCAGATATTCCGGAGCGTCGTAATAAATTGGCTCTAAGCCCCCGGCATTGTCATAACCGTTTACCAAAGCACCCACCAGCTTCAAATCCTTGACGGCGCGGCGCAGTTCTTCAATTGCGGCGTCCGGGAATCGCATTGGCAGACAGGCAAATGCCCTAAGCCGGTCTTTATGGGGTTGTGTCGCTTCCGCGACATAGTCGTTCCACGCCTTCGCGGTCTCAACCTCAATTTTTGGGTCTTTTATTCCCTGTATGGACGGAGACGTCGCCGAAAGAACCGAAATCTCCACCTCTCCCTCGTCCATCGCGCGCAGCCGCATATCAGCCAGATCATGTAGTTTTGCCTCATTTTGCCTAAACTCCCTCAGTTTTAAAAGCTGGGGCGTGAAGTTCTCGACGCCTTTCACGGCAAATGCCTCTTCCAGCGCGATCTTTTTCATTTTGCGTTCTCCTTTCTATTCCAATCTATTCCAACCTCACAGTATTATATGTAAAACAATTGTATCGGAGCGCAGACAGTCTTCAAACGACTGACGGCTCCAATAGCAGCTCACCTGTTTTGTAACGGTCTGCGCTGAACAGGCGGAGATCAATGTCCGGCTCTTCCCCGCAAAGGCTTTGGGCAATTATTATGGCGGTTTTGGGGGCTACCATGAAACCATGCCCGCTGAAACCGGCTACCGTATAAAAGCCTTCCACGCCCTTCATCTGATCAATAATTTGATTGCGGTCCGGCGTCATGTCGTAAAGTCCGGCCCACTGCCTCACAATTCGGATATTTTTCAAGACGGGCAAAGCCCCTGTAACCTTCGAAGCGCAGTCCTCAAGAAATTTCCAGCTTGCCTTTATGTTATAGCTCACCGGCTCTGTGGGGTCGCCAATGCCCATAATAAAGCACCCGTGAGGCGCCTGCTGGCAATAAAAATGATGATGGAAGGAAATGACCATTGGATTTTGAATATGGTTAACAGGCTCGGTGACAAGGATGGGATGGCGCTCAGGGAGAATCGGCACATCTATACCCAGCATATTAGTTATCATTGACGCGTGAGGACCGGTGGCATTGATGACCGTGTCTGCCTGCACGCAGCCCTTTGTTGTTTCCACTCCTGCAATTCTGCCGTCTGCGGCGCGTAGGCCCGTGACTTCTGTGTAAGTGGCAATTTCCACGCCCATCCTCATTGCGCCTTTAGCGTAGGCGTATGTGCAATGGAAAGGATCCGCAAAACCGTCGGTTCCGCAGAACATGGCGCCGAGAAGGCCCTCTGTGTTCAGGTGAGGGACTATCTCCTTTGCGCCCTTGGGATCAAGCCTTTGCACAGGAATACTGAGGCTTCTTTGCAGCTCATAATTCTTCTGGAACTGCTCCCATTCGGCGCCGGTGTATGCCAGAATCAGGTAGCCGCCCTGCCTAAGGCCGCAGCTCCCGTCATAGCCTGTGTATTCTTCAAGTCTTTCAAATATGCGGATAGAGTCTCTTGCGAGCGTGGCATTCAAAACCGTACCCCATTGCTGCCGTATCCCGGCCCCGCAACGGCCTGTAGCCCCGGAGGTCAGATATTCTTTCTCTATCACAAGAATGTCTTTACGGCCTCTTTTAGCCAGCTCAAAGGCAAGGGCGCAGCCTACGATGCCGCCGCCTATTATTACTATATCGTAGGCGTTTTTCATTAATCAGCCCCCCCTTTCACAAAGCTTCCCAGCTTAACGGGCTTTATCAACGGCCGGAAAGTCGGGATCACAACTTCATCAACAGGGATATTGTAGTGACTGGAAAGCTCCCTAGCTATCATTGACTGGCATGTGCGGCCCTGGCATGGTCCCATTCCTGCCCTTGTTACCCTTTTAATCTCATCAATTGTGCGGCAGCCCCCTGAGATAACATCCCTGATCTCTGTCAGGGTAATGTCCTCGCAGCGGCAAATTATTGTCTTGTCATTATTGTGCTCACCCATTATCTTTGAAGCCTCCTACCTTAATGCTGCGTATTTCCATCGCAAGTTCCTGCGGAACTGCCAGCCATATTGTGGTGGTCTTGTTCTTTGCGCCTCCGCTTGATACTTTGCATACCTCGAACCAGCCTCGTTCCGTGCCGGCCCTGTCGAAACAGCAAGCGAACTGCCCTTTTTCCGGCGTCGGAACAAATTCGTAGGGGATGCGCACTACCGCATGGGTTTCGCTGTAGGTTCTGTCCACTACGAAAATCGCAAGCCCCGGGCATTGGACAATGCAGACTCCGCAGCCGTTGCACTTGTCGAAATCCACTGCGGGCAAATCGTTGATGCCGTCGTTTGGCTTTGTGATGGCGCCCCGCTTACAGGCGTCTACGCATGGGTTACAGGGAATCTCCTGAAAACACTCCACAACTACCACCGGCCCTTTGGCAAAACGCTCTCCGGATGGTGTGACGGCCTCTAAATCCTCTTTTGTCGGAATACCTGTTTCTATTAACATTATACTATTCCCTCCCGGCTCCGTTTCTCAAGCTCCTCAATCCCATCGCGAATAAACTCCGCCGCAGGGCCGGCTCTCAGCTCGCCCAGTTCTTCGACGGCCTCCTGCCGCAGCCTTTCAGCCGTCCCTTTGCCGTACCCCAGGCTAAGCGCGGCTGAATAACCCGCGATCCGTCCTTCCACCATAGCCGAGGATGCTTCTTCGACCCCGGCCACGTCTCCGGCGGCGTAGACCTTGGGATTGGTCGTGGCAAGATACTTGTCAGTGACCGGGACATGACCGGATAACTGAGGGATGTATGCCATTTTACAGCCGGCCTGCCAGCACAACTCCGCAAGTGGGCTTAGGCCAACAGCCAAGCAAATGGTATCGCATTTGACGTCTTCCTCGGAACCCGGGACTGCCTGTTTATTCTCATCAACGCGGTAGATTACCGCACCTTCCACTATTCCGCTGCCATATGCTTCCCTGATGGTGTATCCTGTGCGGATCGGAATACCGATGCGCCTGATTTTTGAGGCGTGTACGAGGTATCCGCCTATTGCCCGCGACCTTCTGATTACTGCGGCTACTTCAACGCCGGCCTGGGCAAGCTGGTATGATACGATCAGTCCGATATTGCTGGCGCCAACCATCAAAACCCGTTTGCCCGGCGCTACACCGGCCACGTTCATAAGGGTCTGTACGGCGCCGGCGCCATAGACGCCCGGCATATCGTTGCCCGGGAAAGCAAGAAAATCCTCGGCCGCACCGGTAGCAACAATTATCTTTCCGGCGTTAATTTTGATAACTTCGTCGTTGCGCTCAGCTAGTATAATATCGTCGTCGTAATACCCGATGACCGTGGTTTCGCTCATTACTTCAACCTTGGAATCGTTTTTGACTTCCCCCAGCAGAAATTCGCCTATTGCATAACCTCTGTCTCCGGCGTACTGCTTGCGGGAACCGAAAAACTTGTGGGTTTGCTTAACCAATTGGCCTCCCGGCGCCTCATCTCTTTCACAGAGCAGCACAGAAGCGCCCTGAGAAGCCGCGGCCTTAGCCGCGCAAAGCCCTGACGGCCCCCCGCCTACTACTAATATGTCAACATTTTTCATAATACCAACCATACTGTGCATTATCATTCATCATTTTTAAACCAAGTCTCCCTTCCCTTTCTGCGTTTCTACTTTCATCCCCTGCTTTACCTTGACGACACAGACTCGGATATTGGGGTTCCCATTGACGACCATCAGGCATGACGAGCAGTTGCCAATGGCGCAGAAAAGACCCCTTGGGCGGTGCAGTACGGGGCTTTTCGCAAGTTCCTTAACCCCGGCGGCATGGAGCGCGGCCGCGATGGTCTCGCCCGTATATCCAACGATTTCCCGTCCATCAAAGGTAAACGCGACTTTCTTCCCCCGCTGAAATTTCAATATGGGGTGCTGCTCAATTCTCATCTATTTTTCAACCTCCGGACACTTCAAAAATAACTCAGCCTGTACGGCCGAAAAAAACGCCGCTATCGCAGAAATGCGATGCACGCAGTATAGCACAGTTTTTCTATATTATCTACAGTATTACTCATAATGGGTACAGATAATTGTCTTTTATTTTTATGAGTCAAACGTCCGGATTTTACAAATCAAGCTGTTTTTTAGAAGGACGCTTGCCGCCCTACATTAAGAAACGTCTTGCCGAAGGGAAAAAGCCGGCCAACATAACGCCTGCCGGCAGAGTCATCACAACTGCAAGGATGAGCGCGAAGCTAAACGGCAGGCGGGGTTTATGCCGTCTGCCGTTCATAAGTACGCTGCTCATTCGCATAATCAGCCTAAAGCTGTTTTATACCAAAGTGGTTATTTCGAAGCATAGAAAAAACTATGTCTCCGCATTACCCGCCAAGTTATTTTTCGACAGACCCTAAGTATTCTCGCTCTCGGCTATGCCCAGTTTCCGCCTCATGGTTTTTGCGCGCCTTCTGGCTGAAAACACTTCAAACCCAGTCTTTTCGTGGATTATTCCCATGACGCCGCGCGGCGCCGCCAGTATGATTATAATGGCGAGCAAACCGAGTATGGCCATGCTGATGCCGGGATACGCAAAGAGATACTGACGCAGAAGCACAAAAATCACAGCGCCGATGATCGGCCCTTCCATTGTGCCGATACCTCCAATGATAACGATAAACACCATGATGATCGTCCAGTCGATCCCGAAACCGGGCCCGGGCATAATGGTCCCAAGATTGAGGTATATGGTGGCGCCGATGACGCCCGTCATAAACGCGGATATCAAAAAGCAGCGCAGCTTTGTCCCGTATAATCCGACTCCGCGGACTTCGGCGGCAGCGTCATTATCCCTCATTGCCATCAACGCGAGGCCAAGCTTTGAGCGAAGAAGGGAATACACGACCAAAAATGCCGCGATTGTCACGCCCAACGAGAGATAGTATAGTTGCGGGATCGTCCATGACCACGCGGCGGTGATGTTTATTCCAATGCTGTAATCGACAAACCCCCAGTTTTTAAAAAGCAAAATAAGCCCCTCCGCGACGATCCATGTGCCGATGGTAAAGTAAACGCCTTTCATCTTGAAAATGGGGAAAGAAATCGCCAGCGCAAAAAGTGACGCGACAACGCCCGCGACGGCAATGCCCACATATACGGGCAAACCGTATTTCTGCACGATGATCGCGAGGGAGTAACCGCCAAGGCCCACGAAAATCTGCTGGCCGAGCGAGACAAGCCCCGCATAGCCTCCCAAAAGGTTCCACATTTGCGCCAGCGCCATATATTGGAACATAAGAAGAAATACATTCATCGTATTGCGTGCGCCCCACAAGGGATAAATCCCAAGAAATACCAGCAGAAGGCCGATAACCGCAAATTTGCACACAGTAGAGACCTTAAAGCTTTTTATATACTTTCCCATGATCAAAACCCTGCCCTTCATCATTTCCGCGTCATGTTGCCAAGCAGTCCGCGCGGCCTCACCGTCAAAATTATTAGCATGACCGCGTAACCGGACAAGACCTGATAAGCAGTACCGAAAACCGCCGAACCCATAAGCATGGCAAGCCCCAGCACAAGGCCGCCAATTAGCGTCCCAATAATGCTGCCCATCCCGCCGATGACCACCACGCCAAAAGCAATTATCAGATACTCGGTTCCGCTGAATGTGTAAAACGCGTAAGTCTGCCCGATCAGCACCCCCGCTATGCACGAGATGACAAGCGTGAGGCACATGGCGTAAGTATAAATCCGCTTTGTGGATACTCCCATCAGCTCTGCGGCGGCTACGTTATCCGCCGTGGCGCGCATGGCCCTGCCGAATGATGTTTTCCTTATTATGAAGTTAACCGCCACAACAACCACGACCGCCACAACAAAGTTGATGACAAAATTGCCCGATAGTGTGAAATTGAACCACGGGGTACTTACAAGGGTATCAATGCTCCTTGCCAGGTCAGGCGTCGGAAGAGTCTGCGCGTTTGCCCCAAAAAACCAGAATAATACGTTTTGGATTAACACCGATAAACCAAACGCTACTAAAATCGTCGGTTCAGCGCCCTTGTCAATTACCCTGTTGACCACAAAGTTCTGAATGAGAAAGCCTATAGCCGCCATGATTGCCAAAGTTATCAGCAGCGCCAGCAATATGCTCCCCGTGAACTGGCGCGCCAGGATCATGCAGAAAAAAGTCCCCAGTATCATAAAGTCACCGTGCGCTATATTCGTCATGCCCATGATACCGAAAATCAGCGACATACCCAACCCGATTATTGCGTAAAGCCCGCCAAGAAGCAATCCGTTAACAAACGATTGTATAAGAATTTGGGTCTGCATATGAACACTCCCTCAAGCGTATTTATTTATTCCGAAGTACGCGTCCTTCACCTCATCGATCGGAAGATCTTTTGACGCCCCCTCCATAACTACTTTTCCTTTGACAATTACATATGAGTAGTCCGAATATCGAAGGCTCCTTTTTACTTCCTGTTCCACAAGCACGACCGTCACGCCTTCGGAGTTGATCTCTTTTATCCTCTCGTATATGTCCTTAATTATAATGGGCGCAAGTCCCAGCGATACCTCGTCACATATGATTACTTTTGGGTCGGACATGATTGCCCTTGCCAGGGCAAGCATCTGCCTCTGTCCGCCGCTTAAAAATGTAGCCAGTTGCCCTGACTTTTCATTTAGGATTGGAAATAGCGTAAATACCTTTTCAATCAGCTCATCCCGTTTTGCTTTAGACTGCTTCAAATATGCGCCCATTAAAAGATTTTCCATGACGCTCATTGACTCGAAAATCATGCTTCCTTCCGGCGCCATTGAGACTCCCAGACCTACTCTTTTACTGGTTTTAAGCGAGCTGACGTCATTGCCTTCGAATACAATCCTGCCGCTCGACTGCTTATGCAATCCCATGATAGAGTTTAGCAGCGTTGATTTTCCTGCGCCGTTGGAGCCTATGATCGATATGATCTTACCCCTTTCAAAATGCATCGACACGTCGAAAACCGCCTGAAAGTCTCCGTAATGGACGTTCATGTCCTCAACCGACAGTATATAGTCTATGCTCATTCGTCATCAACCCCCAGATAAACCTCATGGACTTCATTTGATCCCATTACTTCCGCAGGAGTTCCGCATATGATGCTGCGCCCTTCCGCCAGGCACATGACCCTATCCGTGCCCTGCATCATCGTCTCAATGATATGCTCTATCCAGATAACGCTTACACCCTGCTCTTTGACAGTTTTGACCACCTCCAGGATACTCGCGATCTCAGACTCCGTAAGCCCGCCGGCGGCCTCGTCGATAAGGAGCAGTTTTGGGTTTGAAGCAAGCGCCACTCCGATCTCCAGCCGTTTTCTATCCAAAAGGCCCAGCTTCCCCGAAAGTGATTCTATTTTGTCGCCAAGGCCAATCGTCTCCGTCAAACTGAACGCCCGGGCGGCGGCGGCTTTTTCAGACAGCCCGTCGCCATAAACGCCGCCGATGATGATGTTTTCAAAGACAGTCATTTTTTGAAAAGGGCGGGGTATTTGAAAAGTTCTGCCTATCCCCAGTTTTGTCCTTTCGGTTATCGTTTTGCCCAAAATCTCGCTGCCCATGAAAATTATCTCTCCGCGCGATGGTTTCAGGATACCTGTCAGGATATTCAGAAGCACCGTCTTCCCCGCGCCGTTCGGGCCGATCACCCCAAGCGCCTCGTTACCGCGAACCTCAAAAGACAGCGATTTCAAAACGTGGTTACTCCCGAATGAGATTGCCAGATCCTTCACCTTAAGTACCGTATCCAAACCGCACCTCCTCACAGCGACTTCACTAACGACAACAATAATAGCATATGTATGCTCCGTTTTCAATGGAGCGGCGCAAAAAATAACGTTATGTTTTCAACTTATATTGACACAGAGGTGGAAAATGATGTATTATGAGGCGGTAACAATCATATTTATTTAGGAGGATTTATAATGAAAATTAAAAAATCAAGCGCGAAAAAGTTGATAGCCATAATCGCAGCCCTGACCCTTATGATCGCGATGGCGGCAGCATGCAACGGCAGCAGCGGCGGCGGCTCCGGCGGCGGCAACGGAGGCGGAGGCGGCGGCGGAGGCGGCGGCGGCGGCGGCCAGGAAGCACAGGATATCCCGGATGAGATCCTCATTGGATTTGTGGCACCGTTTACCGGGCCTCTCGCGGCTTTCACAGTCTCTTTGGAGCTGATACACGGTTTGGCAATAGAAGAGATCAACAAGGACGGCGGGATTTATTTTGAGCAGTACGACAGGCGTCTGCCCATGCGGGTCATATTCCGTGACAGTGAATCGAATCCGACTGTCGCCGGAGAGGTCGCCACGCAACTGGTGCTTGAAGAGAATGTCCACATCCTTATCGGGGCATGGACGCCTGCTAACATCAACCCTGTCTCCGCTGTGGCTGAGAGGCATCAGATACCTGCTCTGATGGAAAACGGCCCGATGCAGAGCTGGCTGCAAGGAGCGCCGGACGGCGGGTATACGTGGGCTTTCGGTCATGTTTTTGACGCGCATCACCTGTTCGGCGAAGCCGTTGCCTCATGGGAATTCGTTGACACGAATAAAAAGGTCGGCCTGCTCTTTGACAACGAGATTGACGGCATTTTGTTCAGCGACCTGGTCATGGAAAAGGCTACGGCTCTGGGCTATACAGTGTTTGATCCGGGCAGGTTCCCTGCCGGCACTCCGGATTACACCGCCTTAATCACCCAATTCCTGCAGCAAGACTGTGACATTATCATCGGCAACATGATCCTGCCCGATTTCATTACATACTGGGAGCAAAGCCGCCAGGCGGGCCTAATTCCGAAAATAATGAACATCGGCAAGGGCCTGCACTTCAACACGGACGCGGACGCGATAGGGCCGACCGCCGAGGGGCTGATGGCAGAGGTTATGTGGAATCCGACCTTTAACTACACATCGCCGCTGACAGGCCAGAATTCGGCACAGCAGGGCGAGGAGTTCTCCGCCGCGACCGGGCATCCTCCTTCAACCACTATCGGCTATGACTGGAGTACGTTCGAGACTCTTTGGGACGTTCTGACAAGGGCGCCGTCCCTCGACAGGGAAGTGATCAGGCAGGCATTTATCGCGACTGATTTTGAAAGCTCATACGGACGCATAAGATATGAAAACAACATCTGCCAGGTTCCGGTCGTTGCCGGGCAGTGGGTGCTGGACGATACATGGGGCTGGAGGACGAATGTCATTTCAGCGCAGACGTATCCGAGGATCCCGTCAACGCCCGAACTCATGTTCCCCATGCCGGGTTCATAGAAAACTATCGTTTATAAAAATCGGGTTCGGCCTCAATTTGGCCGGACCCGATTTTTTTTAACTGCTCACTACCCCTCTGCTGAAACCTTCCAAGCCTCGTCTTTGCTGCCTCCGAGCCGCAATGACGGGAGAGGTTTCTGGAGTAGATGCGATTTTTGCAATTTTGAGTGGATAAACAATCTTTATTAATACGATAAAAATGATTCATTTCCATTATAATAGGCAGGAATATATAATGGCTTCAAATAATTGCAAAGAAACGTTGAATGAAGTATTCATCAAGGGAGGTAGTTAAATGTCAGCCAGCAGCAAACCCAAATCGCTCCCCGGCAAAGGCCAGCCGGCGGTAGGCGCGGATAAGACTGTTATCAAAGCCCTCGGCCTGAGCGGGGGGATTTTTGGCGCTTCGCCCGCCGCCGTTGACGTCAAAAGTGGGAAAGTCATACGCATTAGGCCGCTCCATTGGGCGACAAGCTATGATTATAAGAGCTTCAACCCGTGGAAGATAGAACGCAACGGCAAAGCCTTTGAACCACTGTTGAAATCGACGCCGTCGCCCTGGAGCCTCGCATACAAAAAGAGGACCTATTCGCCAAACAGAATAAAGTACCCGCTCAAGCGCGTTGACTGGAACCCGGACGGCGAGCGCAATACCCACAACAGGGGCAAGAGCAAATATGTCCGCATTTCATGGGACGAGGCGACGGACATTGTCGCATCCGAAATCAGGCGTGTACACAAGGAGTACGGGCCTCTTTCCATTTTGGCTCAGGTAGACGGGCACGGGGAATGCAAAATGATACACGCTCCGCATGGCTGCAGTACGCTTCTACTGGACAAAATGGGAGGGTTTACCCAGCAGGTCAGAAACCCGGATAGTTGGGAGGGCTGGTACTGGGGCTCCAAGCATGTGTGGGGCAAAGGCTTTATCGGCATGATGGCCCCTGCGGAAAATGTGGTCAATGACATATCAGAAAACAGCGACATGGTAGTGGTTTGGGGTGGCGACCCGGAGACCACCCACTGGGGGTTCCGCGGTCAGCTTGCAAGCCGTCTGCTGTATTTCTGGCAGCATGTCGGCATTGATCAGATTTATATTTGCCCCGACGTCAACTATTCGGCGGCAATCCACGCAAAAAAGTGGATACCGATACTGCCAAACACCGACGCCGCAATGCAGCTTGCCATCATATACATCTGGATCAAGGAAGGCACATACGATAAGGAATACGTCAAGACCCACACAGTCGGAATGGACAAGATCGAAGCATACGTGCTGGGCGAGGTTGACGGCGTGCCCAAGACTCCGAAATGGGCCTCCTCCAAATGCGGGGTTCCCGCCTGGACGATTAAGGCGCTGGCAAGGGACTGGGCAAAGAAAATCGTTACCATCGGCCATTATTTTGCCGGAGGCATGGCGCGCGGTCCCTACTCCCATGAGCCGGCCCGCCTGGAGTGCGTAATTCTGGGTATGCAGGGGCTTGGAAAGCCCGGCGTGCATCAGGCGCAGATCGCATACACCGGTATGCCCAAGAACATCATGGGCGCCGGCGAAGACCACATGGGGGCCTTCGGAAGCCTGGAAGGCACCACTGTCGGCGAACGTCTCTTAAAGCCGCACCGCTGCACACCAACGGCATGGGGCAAGCAGATGATCCCAAAGACACTCATAGAAGAGGCCATCAGGAAAGGAACCGTGGACTTCTGGGGAACCGGCGGGCATGAAGAGCCGGCTTCCGACCAGTACACGAAATATACATATCCCATCCCAAAGGAAGAAGGCGGAACACAGATTCACATGATGTGGACCGACACCCCCTGCCGGCAGACATGCTGGAATAACGGCAACGAAATAGCCCTCACGACCCGTGACTCCCAGATCGAATGCATAGTCGCCCAGCACCCCTGGATGGAAAATGACTGCCTCTTCGCGGATATCATTTTGCCGACGAACACAACGCTGGAGGTAGACGACATATCACCATGCGTCCGCGACGGCGACAGCTTCCAAAGCGTCATTTACATGAAAAAAGCTATTGAGCCGATCGGAGAATCCAAAAGCGACTTTGAGGCAGTTGTCGAGATAGCGAAAAAGCTCGGCATGGAACGGGAGGTCACGGAAGGCTTTACTGTCGATGAGCTTATAAAAGCCACATATGAGGGTATGAGATTCGACCAAATAGTCCCCTGGGAAGAATTTGCCGAGAAAGAATACATGGTAATCCCTGTTTCAAAGGAATGGAAAAAATTCCCCGCAGGGCTCTATGAGTTCTACAAGGACCCCGTAAAGAATCCGCTCCCCACACCTACGGGCAAGCTGGAGTTCTATTCGGAAAGCCTGGCGAAAGCCTTCCCCAACGATGAGGAGCGCCCGCCATATCCGCAGTGGATAGAAAAAAGCGTCACGCACGACGAGCGCATATCCAGCAGGAGGGCGCAGGTATATCCGTTGTTGGTCCTGTCTAACCACGGCAGATGGAGGGTACACGCCC
>Ga0099364_10005779_pt1 | contig 18234 bp, 14 predicted proteins | sample TergutTh196P3_FD_73070 | JGI IMG/M metagenome (GOLD analysis project Ga0099364, IMG submission 73070) | Microcerotermes parvus P3 segment gut microbial communities from Pointe-Noire, Republic of the Congo - Th196 P3 | ecosystem: Host-associated > Arthropoda: Insects > Digestive system > Gut ...
CTTGTGATACATTTAATATGTGTATGTATATTGATGTTTTATGGTTGGATAAAGAATATAGAGGATTGGGATATGGAAAAAAACTAATCTTTCAAGCTGAAAAAATAGCAAAGGATAATGGTTGTATTTTTTCTCATACTTGCACATATAATTACCAGTCACCTGATTTTTATAAAGCATGTGGTTATGAAGTTTTTGGAGAAATTAGTGATTACCCCAATGGAATTATTCAGTATTTTTTAAAGAAAAAATTATAAAGAATTGTGAAAGAGGAGGATACACATGTATTTCAAGAAAATGATCGGGAAAAAATGCTATTTAGCACCTATAGATGTAAATGATGCCGAAAAATATACAGAATGGCTTAATGATTTAGAAGTAACTAAACATTTGATACTTTATCCCCATGTCATAGGCATTGAAAATGAAAAGGTAATTTTGGAAAAATTATCACAAGAACATACTTACTCAATCATTGATAATGACACCAATGACTTAATAGGAAATTGTGGGCTTGAGAGTATAGACCATTTAAACCAGACAGCCGAAATAGGTATATTTATTGGAAATAAGAAATTTTGGGATAACGGTTATGGAACAGAAGCATTAAGCCTATTATTAGATTATGGTTTTAAAGCCTTAAATTTACATAACATTTTTTTGAGAGTATTTTCATTTAATGAACGAGCTAAAAAGAGTTATGAAAAAATTGGATTTAAAATTATTGGAATAAAAAGAGAATCTTTATTGAGAGATATGGAAAGGCATGATATAATTTTAATGGACATCTTATCAAATGAATTTTATGAAAAATATAAAGTATAGAGAAAAACAATCATAATAAGGGTATATTGGTGTGGGCATTATTTCTCCATTATATTTTGATTCATTCTTCTATTCTTCCAATGTTTTCATCAGCCTCGCTGTATCTTCGGCTAATAATTCTCTTGCAATATCTTGAATTATTGACAAGTCTATACTTTCCCAATCAGTATCTGGTAATGACAAACGAGTTTGTAGATTTCGTATAACAAGTCGATTTGCATAAAAATGTGCCATATCTGGATCGTCTGATTGGAATATTTCCATAGCATTTAACAAAACAACTACTATCTCATTGCTCATGATTACTTCTGCTAGTTTTGCCCTATATTCATTTTCGATGGCATAAGCGTTTTGCATATGGGGGAACACTCGGCTGTCTTGGTAATGCTGTGCTTCATGAACCAGGTAATTTGCGAAATCTTCTGACTCTAAATCATAAGCTGATTTTACACAATATATCTTGTCTGGCGCAACCCAGCCACCAATGTGATAGCGATCGCCAGTGGCATAAGCAAACCAACCAAGTTCGATAAAATCATCTAGAAAAACCACTGTCACCGTTTCGATTCCTACAGGTAATTGGACTATATATTCTTCTTCATATTTTGTTTTTAGAATCCAAAAATCATAAATTCCAGCTCTGTAATCTAAAAATGCATAAATGCCTAATTCCTCAATCTGTGACCCTACAAAAGTCAATACATCAGTCCTGACATCCCAATCAGTTAAGTCAACATCATCTGGGAGTGGCATCTGTGTGAGTTCAATTAAAAATTCAAGGAACTGCACACCTGCCTCAACACGATCTACTTTGTTTAATAAGACATTATATAAATATTCGTGATATGAAGCAAAAATATTTATAATCAATTCGGGATATTCACTAAACTTAGATTCTTCAAATTGAAAAGTAGGGCTGCTAAACCTACCCAAAATTGTTTCTGCCGATTCTCTTTCGTTACTACTCAATTCATCGAAAGGTATGCTCTGAAGTAGGTCTAGTGTTTCGTTTAGATTCCCGTGCATGGCTTGGTTAATAGCCATATTAAACACTTCTCTAGGTGGTAGTGGGGTTACATAATTTTTTGCGCAACTCATTGCGATTGCACAGCAAATGAGTAATACGAGATTTCCAAAAATGAATCTCTGTTTTTTAAACTGTAACATTTCCGTTAATTCTCCTGATATGTTTCTTTATTATATAAAGTAACACAAATGCTAAAAAGGTTACAAAGAAAATTCATTAAATTACCCTCTTTTATAGTTTCTATCTTTAAGAAACAATTTTTTATAAAGACACTTTCTTTGCCAATTGCATACAGCTTTACATTAACATATTGGTTTTTAATACGATAGCGGAACGAAAAATTGCGTTCCCTACAGAAATAGGTTACTTTTCGACTTTTCGGAGGGGGCGGCTACGGGATGATGCCAATTATCCGTACAGGACTAGTTTATCCGTGCGATTTAGTATCGCACGAATAAACAGTCAAACTACTTTTACTCAGCAGGGAACCACTTTATCATTCCTGTCATATTTAAAGTCGAAAGGATTGTACCAATGAATATGCACAGAATGATTATCAATTTTGTATAATCTTGTGATTTGAGGGTACCTAATATCATAGGATCTCTGGACAAATATGCTGAAGCTGCGTACAATTCTTCCCCTATCAGTGTGTAGTCACAAGTTGTGATAAAGAAAGGTATTTGAGTCACAGCATCTGTACCTGCCACTTGTATAGCTCCCGTCATGTTACCTGTTTCTGTCATAATCAATGCTTCTGCAAAAAAATAACCCATATAAAAATTTGTGGCTGTTTTTTGCCTGATCATGATACCATTGACACCAGCTACATAGGCAAATTGTTCTGCGGCAACAAAAAACACATCGTTTGCATCATATGAATCAGGTCTACCTGCAACATAATGAGCTTCTTTTACTATTTGTTGAGCTATCGGAAGTACAATATAGTCAGTGTTTGGGACTATGATTTTTGTGTCATATTGAACTGCTTTTTTTGCAATATGACCCAATATTGACAATCCTGCAAGAGTTGCGACGTCTTCTATAGAGGATAGACCGGGCACAAATAGTATAGGTCTACCCATTTCAGTAGCCCTTCCTATAGCATTATCAATTTCTTCTATTCCTGCTATAGGTCTGATAAACATATCTTTACCTATTCTCGTCACCCAATAACAGTAAAAAACAAAGAAAGCAAATATCAGCGTTGCAATGAGCATAGGAACCGAACTTTTACTAAACCAATTTGATATAGGAGTAAAATATGACTCACCACTTTCATTTACAAATATGTCAGATACAGAGAATAAAGCCTCTCCATCTGTTTTTACTAAAATATATTGAAATGTTCTTTTATTTGTTTCTCGTAACTTTACTAAACTTTTTATACGAGCTCTTTGGCTACTTATTTGATTTATTTCTCTTAAATACGGATGTTCTGTTTGAGTATCCAATCTCTGGCTCAAATTTTCTATATACCATGCTGCTTCTAGGTTTTCGGGGTCATCTGTAAGTATCTGATGATAATCTTCTATTTGTTGTTTGGCGATTCGAATAAAGTCATTGTAGAATATATTAGTAAGGACAGGGGTATCCAGATTAGAATCAAAGCCGACATCAATACTTGTATCGAACAAAAGATGATTTTTTTCAAGATCATACGAGCTGAGTCCTTTATAAATATATCTTTCATATGCCACATAGTCATCAAATAAATTCATCATAGGAGTCAATCTAGCTGCCATTCTAAAGTGTTTATCAGAGAGGGATTTTTTCAGTATTTGATACCGTAAATTTATAATTTCTTCTCCATCTATGTACAAATTACCCGGTTTGAGCATCATCAAGTCTTCATCAAAAGATATATATTGACTTAGATAAGCTCCACTTTGTGTGATAGTATCATAATGTGGGCTATTTTTTTGTACATCAAACGATATGTACACCTTGAATCCGTCGTCAAAATATTTTTCAGATGGCAATGTGATGTTAAAAACGTTGCTAAAATAATACTCTGTTTTTGAGCCGATAGGGTTTTCGGCATTGTCTACAAAATCAAAGGTGATACTACGAATCTTTGTTTTTGGGTTTGGTGAAAATGAATAGGCAAAGGACAATTTCGTTTTATCACCTTCCCGCCCTCTAAAATCTACACTAGTCAAGTGAGCTAGAGGTCTCCCTATGATTATCTCATTTGCATCACCTTTGTCATAAGGTTTATCTCGAACCTCAAAATGAGGCAACGTAGGTAGCATCGTACTATCGATTTTCATAGCCATTACCGGCTCAGATGTAGCTTCAAAACCAGAATAGTCATCCATGGATACATAAAATAAATAATCTGCGATGTTATCAATATCAAACTCTACTTTTGATGCATCAAACTCGTTTATCAAAAAACCATCTTCATATGAAACACGGAGAAAGTTCAGCGAGGTGGCTTGGTTTACTGCTAGTAGTCTACCCGGATTAGCTACAGCATCAGGCTTTACGATCAAAGTATCACCTTCAGAAGCCTTTTTATTCCAGTCGTCCAGTTCTAGCATGTAGCTTTTAAACTGTTGTAAAGCTTCCATATCTGCTGTCCTGATCATATAGACGGTATGTTGAGCAACATCGTCAGTGTACATTGGTAGTTCATACTCAATATTTAACATATGAGTATCTTCTATCCACCTGACATTCATCTTTTCAGAAGGCATTGGCATGTTATCTGAGGCTATACCATAAACAATAGGGGCATATGGGTGAAAATTGCGCCTTTCATCCACTGCTATTACTGTATAAAAATACTTTTTCCCTGGTAAAACATTCGCTAGTATAGTTTCAAAATCTTCTATACGTAGACCTCCGTACAAGACTTCTCTATCGCCTTCCTCTACTACATGTTTTGTCGACTTTTTAAAGAAATTGTTTTTATCTATAATAGCAAGAATAGAAAATTCATCCAGCAGAGGCCCGACTATGCTGACATCTCTGGGCAATGCCCTGTATATAGGACTGCCTGAATGCTGACCTTTTTCTAGCCTCAATTTTCTTGGAGAGCCAAGGTCAACAAATGGTCGAAAATCCTTGTCAAAAAAAGTAACCTCGTTACCTGATACTCCTGTATTGGGATTGACATCTATACTATTTATAAAAAACAGTTGTTCTTTTGAAATACCTCTATATATTCTATATTCTATTATTCTCTTTTCCTTACTTAAAGGCTCAAATTTTAATATCAGACCTTCTCCACCATCATAGGGTTGATCCTCTACAGTAAGGTTTTTAACTATCATATTATCATCAGCATAGCAAATACTGCTGAAAAGCATGATAGGTATGAGAAACATTAATAAAAATATTTTTTTTCCTATATCTACTTTATTGTTATCTATGTTTCTTTTTGAAACGGAACGTTTATTGTTTGTGTCGCGTGTGTGCATAAGACATCTCCTTATAAATATGAATGACACTCATCTCATAGCTTTTTAGAGTCAACTGAAGCTCCCTTCCTACAATTCGATCAAAGTAAATGAAAGGAAGGGAGAATCAATAAAATTAACCTCTAAAATACATCAAAGTATTTTGCAACACTTCAATAATTAAAAATTGGACTCTACCTATCAGCAATGATATACGAGCCATCACTGTATATCCAAATGATGCACCAAAACCTAGCATCATATACCATATTCCGACTTTGACCACTTTACCATAAACGCCTGTGTGAGCTTTTGAGAAAAAGAAATACAATAAAATAGTTATAGTACCGACCCAAACCAAGAAAGTATTTATATCCTGTATAGGAATCATCGCACCTCTCATCTGAACCAGCACACCGGCATGCATCGACATAGGTACACTCATACCGACTATACCCATACCAAATGCTATAGGAAATTTTGACAACCAGTTTAGTTTCCTATTAAAAGTGAAAACATACAATATTCCTAGTATCGCGGGGATAATGAGCTCAAACCTATGTTGCAGAAAAATAGGGCGATATACATTTGGTATCATAGCCATATTCCATGTCAATGGTATTGCATATCCTGCGGAAACACCCACAAATAGATATTCTGCAAATTTATAAAAGGGATTGTCTTTGTACAGAAAAGAGAAAATACATAGCGTAAAAAACGCTGCTATCCAGTTACTAAAAATTTCAAACATCTGAAGCCTCCTTTGTTATGATTCATTTTTTTGTTTGTATTTTTGAACAAAATAGCCTATGTTTCCTATCAGGATAAAGACTATTATCAAGATATGAGCCACAGATTGAGCATTCATACCTATGCGAGCTTGTTTAAAACTATAAGGAATTTTTTCGTTTGATATTTTGTATCTATCATCATCCCTTTCTTTCCGGAGGATTTCTCTAGAAAATTCGCGATCTGTAGCGGCAAAGACCTCGACCAGCATTTCATACTCGGCAGCACCTTTCAGTCCTGCGAGCATGCCTATCAGCTGCCCTGTTTGAAGCTGAGGATAAACATCTGCTGCTGATACTGCGGTGACACCTACTGCAACATTGACACCAAACCTCGAGCGAGCATATGTAATCCATGCGCCACCCGGAGCCGAGCCTGTGAACTCGATGACGAGATTCATATCATTGTAGTTTCTGATATTCGTCATAGCTGGTAAAGCAGAGAGATTTCTACCTTCTGCATCAATCTCTACTGCATCGGCTATATTTTCACCCATTCCCAGTATTATGGGTAGGTATAGTGCTGGTATTTTGTAGCCAAAGTTTATGTAGTGCACGCCGGAAACAAGCTCTTTGGGGTTATGTTCACGTGAGGCAAACTCCTCTTTTACAGTATTTATAGCCAGATCCATGATAGGAGCCGCAGTCGCAAGTACTGTGATGGTAAATACTTTGATATCTCGTTCAAAAGCATGCCTCAAAATTGCCAATTCCATAGGGAATAATTCTGGCATTGTAGAAGCATCATGATAAAAATGCATCAAAAAAGCTCTATTATGATCTACAGGATTTGTTCCCGGAGGCGGTGCAAAAGAGTCTATTATACGATACAAGCTTTCTGTAGGCCTGGTAGTATATGTTCGTGAGTTGTAGGGTAATATCAATGGCAAAATGATAGCAATGGCTAGAATCAGATATATCCATCTTCTATCGAGTTGTTGTATTTTTTCAAATATAGTCATTTTAACTCCTTTTTTACTGCCCGCCACCAAGATAGGTGCGTTCAATGCCCAACAAAATTCTGAGTGATGTAGCAACCATGCCTAGTCCGACACCCAGGGCTATGCCTCTTTTTGATGCTAGATTAGGTACATCCAGTATCCACTGAGTGACATCAAGTATCCCTTCACCAAATAGTTGTACGCCTATTGGTACCTGACCAAACATGACTATTATTGCAGCCAAAAGCAATACAGTTGCTTCGGCTGATCTGGCTCTAAAGGCTTTGTATGCAGCAGATGCTATATAAAAAGCGAGCAAAGCAAACATAGTAGCACCCATAGGCATTTGGACATTTCTGAATATCCACATATAAGGTGTACCTTCTTGGGTACCCCATATAAATCCTGATGCTGCTGTAAAATACATACCAAACAAGGTAACTATACTATACTGCCAGTTAGGAATTCTTCTTTTAATTCTAGCAGTATGATTCATTGTGATGGACATAATAGCCAGAACCAATGCAAATGGTCCGAGAGCTCTGATCCAATCTAAATACCAATCTAAAAAGTCCTGTGACAGTTTGTGTGGTATAAAAGTGTGTCCTACAAACAAAAACCCTAAAGTGATAACGATAATCAAAGGTATTGTTCTTTTCATTAATCCTCCTATCTATTTGGAAATAGATCAATTATTTCAGTGATTTTGAGACTACTAAAAATAGTGCCCAATATCAAAAATGTTAATATTAAAAATTTGGCATAGTCCTGAGCTTTCAGGGTGCCTAGTTGTAGAGGTTGGCGAGCCATATATGCAGAAGCTGCATATAGCTCCTCACCTATAAGTGTATAGTCGCATGTCGTGATAAAGAAAGGTATTTGAGTCACGGCATCCGTTCCTGCTATTTGAATTGCTCCTGTCGAATTTCCTGTTTCAGTCATAATGAGAGATTCTGCAAAAAACATTCCCATGTATAGGTTGGTTGCTGTTTTTTCACGAATCATCACTCCATTTACTCCTGCTACGTACGCAAATTGCTGTTCTGATACAAAGAATACGTTGTTTCTATCAAATGAATCTGGTCTCCCAGCTTCAAAATGAGCCTCTCGAACAATTTCCTGAGCTATCGGTAATACGATATTATCTCTACATGGTACTAGGATTTTGGAGTCATATTCAGCTGCTTTCTTTGCGACTCGACCCAAAATAGCTAAACCTGCGAGGGTTGCTACATCGCTGATTCCTGATAATCCGGGACAAAATAGTATAGGTCTTCCCATCTCAGTAGCACGACCTATAGCATTGTCTATTTCTTCTATCCCAGCGATAGGCCTGAGATAAAGGTCCTTTCCTTTTCTCGCTATTTTGATAAAAACTGCTACTAATATCCCGAATATTAGAGAAGCTACTAGCATAGATGTCCTTCCTGAGTGAAACCAGTTTGGTGTAGGAATCAAAAAGGCGGGGTCTCCATTTTCGTCTAGGGTGATTTCTTTCACAGAAAAAAGACCTGTGCCATCTGATAATAGCATTTGATATGTAAAACTACGTCTTTCTATTTCTCGATATTTTTTTATCGCCCTAGCTCTGGCTCTTTGGCTAGTTATATTGTTTACATATTTGAGGGTAGCATTGTTTTCTAGTAAACTAGTTTGGCTTTCTAACCTTCTCTGATAAAAGTTTATCCCGTTTTGAGCTCGCCCTCTTTCTTCATCTGTTTCTGCTGCATCATAAAGCTCGGTTTGTGCGGCTAACAATGTTTTTATGTTTTCTAGTATCATCGGCACTTCGGCAGCAAATATAGGAGTTTGGATGAGGGTTTTTTGCTCAGTATCCCATTGTAAATCGATATTATAGTCTACCAAAAACATGTTGTGCTCAGTACTATAATTTGATATTTGCTTGGGAACGCTTACTTCAAAGTTTATAAAATCAGTTGTATTTCTATCAAAAAATGGATATTTTTTGGATAGCCTAAAAGCCTCATTAAATCTCACCCTTCTTAGCAATTGAAAGCTAAAGTCGTCTACGGCAAAGTTTTTAAATCTTAATTCTTGTGGTCTGAGTGTCAAGATGCTTTCGTCAAAAATCAATTTCTGAGTCAGATAATGTTCCTCCTCAAGACCTTTATTTGTTCGAAAAGACATCTTTACGCTTAATTCATTGTGTAATTCATTTTGAACTATCTCTTTCGGTAAGCGAACTTTAAAAATTCCATCTTGGAAAAATTCATTTACTTTGGTAATGTAGTTTCCTTTTGAATCATAAATTTCGAAATAGATATTTTTAATTTTATAATTTTCATTTGTAGAAAATTCATAGCTCATTTGCAAATGAGTACGAGCATCATTCAAAAAAGTAATCGAAGTGATTCTCGCAAAAGGTTTACCCCAAAAAAACTCTAGATAATCACCTTTGTCATTTTTTTGGTCACGAACGACAATGTCGTCTATTACAGGAAGCTCAGAGCTGTTTATCACTCTTATTTCGATAGGATTAGAGTAGCTTTGCTGACCAGAAATATCTATATATGATAAAACATATTTGTATTCTGTAACAGGTTTCTCAAATGTAAAATTAAAAGTTTGTGTGCCCCCACCAGAAGAGCCAACGATTTGATTGTCCTCTATTTCTATTTCGGCAAACGTCGTAGGAGTAAAAAATAAAGGTCGTACATATTCCCAAATCCTGTGAGCTTCACTACCTAAAGAATGGTCATTTTTCCAAGACAAAAAGTTTTCTTCGTCTTCTACTATATAAATAGCATATGCCCTCAGGTCACCTCTGTATATAGCTTGACTCCACTCAAATTGGAGTGTATTGCTGTCCTGCACAAATACTCCAAAAGGATCATGTGGAGTTTCTGGTGCTGTGTCTATAGGTACACCGGCTACGGGCTCTGCATATGGATAATAAACTCTTCTCTCATTCAATGCCACTACTGTGTAATAATATGTGTTTCCCGGCTTGAGTTCTTTTGCCACTGTCAGTTGATTTGCTTTTATCCCTGCAAAGGTTCTACCATCTTTTTCTATTCTTTTTGTTTTGAAGTAAAAGTTTTCTTTGGGAATAACACCCACAAAATTGTAATGCTCTATCATAGACCCTATGACGCTCACATCTCGTGGAATCCTTCTAAATAGAGGGCTATCTTTCGGCTGCCCTCTTTCTCTTTTTAATTTACCCGGATGAGTAATATCCATGAAAATAGTCATATCTCTGTCATAGAAACTCATGATAGGCACTGTCACACCTATTCGTGGATTTATTGGCAATTCTCCAATAAAAAACAACGAATCTGGAGTCACGCCCCTGTAAATACGGTATGAAATCACTCGTGCTTCAAATGGTAAAGGTTCCCATTCTATTCGTAAACCAGTCCCATTATCATGTGGGATGTTTTTCACCAGCAGATTTTTTACCACAAAGGGGTTTGTGTCTTCAGATTTTTGTGTTTTTGTTTCTTGATGCAAAGGAACGTCTAAATTGTCATTAGACTGAGCAAAAAGAAAGCCTAGCATGCACATCGAAAATAGCAGAAAAATGAGAACTCGTCTCATTGATTTCAGCCTGTCAATCGTCATAATACATCTCCTTTATTACTTTATTTTTTTTATTAAGCTATCGTAAGCAACCAAAATTCTATGATCGTGTTTTACTATGTTAGCAAACATTTCATGGCAAGACAGTTTTTCATTTTCAGGATTCGTGAATTGTCTGTTTACAAGCTCTGTGCGTACCATAAAACAATAGGGCAAGACAAAATCTATATCTCTAAATACCCCAGTAAACGCATAATATAGTTGCATAGCTGTTTTTTTGTAATTATCATAATTGTCTATTGAGGTGACAAAACTGACCTGTTGTAAATGGATTTGAGTATCGAATATCAGCGGAGCAACAATACCTATTTTTTCATTTACTTTCATATGATTGAGTAGCACATTTGCTATTTGAGGGGAGCATTCATAGCTCGGATGTATGAATAGTATAAAATCAGTATTGATTTTTTTTTGTACTTTGAGAGATGCTTCAAAAAAATTTTTTGCACTGATCTCTATGTACGGGTATTGTGTGCCAAATCTTTTATAGTAACTATTTTTTGTAGACGCAAGCCTTGCATGGCTGTGCAAATGGTCGATATCATCAGGGGAGTGTGAGTTTTTGACCACATTAACAGGTGTGTCAGTGATTGTCAAAACAGTGATTTCAACTTTTGTATTATCGACTAGTAGATTTAATGCTTTCTTTATTACCCTTTCTGATGAACTACCATCTTTTATAGATATAAATTGTTCTGCTACCTCTCTTGTTTGTTTATTGTTTTTTGTTTGAAAAGACTTTGTTAGTAGTTTAGGAATATCTGCTACTTTATTAAATCTCTGACCGACATCTCTGTATACCCATTCCAAGTCGTTTTCATTAAAATTAATGTATTCTTTTTGTTTTGGAGAATCAAACAAAAGCACAGGTTTATCTAATGATAGAAATTCGTATATGACAGATGACACATCCGTAATCAGAACATCTGACAAAAACAAAAATTCATCAATGTCATATGTGTTTGCAATATAGATGTTTATATTTCTATCTTTTGTCTTGAGTTTTAGCTCTTCAAAATTTTGTAAATGTTTTGATTCACGCATACCGTGTAGCTTTACTATCAAATTTATATTATCAGGAAACACTGTACCCATGTCTATATCATCGAAATATGTCAGAATACTAAACTCGCCATTAAAAGTAGGAGCTAATAATACTGTCTTCAATTCTTTTTTTAGGCTATATTTTACGTAAAGCTCATCTTTGTTTAAGCTATTGTTAAAACAATTGTCGAGTTTGGGCATTCCAGTAACGGCTATTGGTTTGTAAACTTGTTTTTCTAGTCTTTTTTTGTGAACTATTCCCGGAACACATATCAAATCAGCAGTATTTTCTCTTTGGCATATTGTGGTGTCGCTAAAAAACCAGCCTTTACAAATCGTGCCATGCCCGATATTGACCAGTTTACCTAATCCTTCGACATATTGATATGAAAAATCCGCCATAAATGTGATGTCAGGACGCCAATGCCATGGGTTTTGGACCACCTCAAATTTAACATCGTTTATTTCGTAGAATGATATTTTACTTAAAAAAGGGCAATATATTTTTGAGGCACCAAGATTGTTGTCATGTATGTACAACATCAAAGGCTTTAATAAGGCAATATGGAAATCCCTTTCAAAAAAAAACAAAAACTTTCTACCAGTTTGATGCACCAATCCTCCTATTCAAACAAAAATCAATTTGTAAAAATATATCATTTTTGTCAATAAAAAAAAATGAGAACATATAAAAATTACAAAAAAAATACTTGTTAATTTAAAAATAAGGTGATTGTCGAAGCGCGACATCAACGACAAAGTGTCGTACTCTCTTGTGCTTTTCCCGCTTCTATCCCGCTTATCTTAGGAATCGGTACAGGAGCCGTACAGGGAAGGTATCAGAAAACGAGATTGGGTGCGGGTTGTCGATTTGAAAAAAGGGTGCTGATTTGTCGTAGCCCCTCCGAGCTCCGCTACGGGGATGGTGCCAGTCATCGATTGGGTGCGGGGATGGTGCCAGTTTATCGCTTTGGGGGCGAGGGCACACATAAAGACCGCTAAATAGTTTGAGAAAATACGAAAGATAGTTTGAGATTTTTTATAGATTTTAAGGATTCCATTTGTAGCCTATATTTATGTTGACAAAAAAAGCCACTTTATTTATTTTGACCAAAAGCAAAAGCTAATAAATAACATGAGGTATTTTATTATGAGATTAGAGATGTTTTTTCATTTTGATGGTAACTGCCGTGAAGCAGTAAATTTCTACGCTAAAATATTTAAAACTGAAGTGAGAAATTTGATGACCTACGGTGAAGCACCTGCTGATCCAAACAACCCTATCGCGGATAGCGATAAAAACAGGATAGTATATGCAGGGTTACTTTTAGAAAACATGACAGCTATGTTCTCTGATGTGCCTTCAGGCAGTGGCTTAAAAGCTGGTAACAATATCAGTCCCACTATTAGCACAAACGATAAAGAAGAAGTCAGAAGGATTTTTAGCGAACTTTCTGAAGGTGGTAAAGTTTTTTTTGAGCTTACTCCAACTTTCTTTTCAGAACTATTTGGTATGGTCACTGATAAATTTGGGATTCATTGGCAAATATTGCTTACGAAGGAAAAGAGTAATGCAAAAAAATGGAATAAATAAACAACTGTTTTGTATAATCGCAATTACGATGCTTTTGCTATCTTGTGCAACAACAGGAGGTAATTTTGTAGAAAACAGCTTGAACACTGAACAAGCAAAGCAAAGAGAAGACTACAATTTGGCATTTGAAATCATTTCTAATCCAGATGAGTTGCCTGATGGATGGGTCAAATGGGGTTTCGGTTCACAAAGCATTCAAGTTGATTCCATAATAAAATACACAGGTAAACATTCTTTAAGAATAGAATCTGTGGAAACAACTCAAGAAAATGATTGGGTTGGTCCTGGACGTTCAATCCCGGCTATATACTCTGGTGAGACAATTACAGTGAAAGCATTTTTAAAGGCAGAAGGTGTGTCGCAACCCGGAGGCTTATTATTGCGTGTTGATGGAGACGAGCGAACACTATACTTTCAAAGTATGCAGAGAGAACGCTTGATTGCCAGTGAAGAATGGACAGAATACTTTCTAACACTTCCATTACCAGAAGAAGCAGATACTATTCATATATCAGCTTTGCTTATGGGCACAGGGAAACTTTGGATAGATAGTTTTCAGCTTTTTATAGACGATATAGAAATTTCACAAGCCCCATTAAAATCTATCAGAAAATACAAAGCTAATGAGGATACTGAATTTCACTATGGCTCAAAAATTAACATTACTTCCCACAGTCAACAAACTTTGTTAAATCTCGAATTACTTGGTAGAATATGGGGCTTTATGAAATATTATCACCCGGCAGTTGCTGATGGTGAATACAATTGGGATGCAGAACTTTTTCGTGTCATGCCAGATGTTTTAGAGGCAGGTGATATAAACGAATTAAACGAGATATTTATAAGATGGGTAGATCGCTATGAAACATCCGATACTCGTAACGATTCTCTATCGCCAGAAAACGAGAATATAAAGCTGTTTCCAAACTATGATTGGATAGATAATAATGAATTGAGCGAGACACTTTCACAAAAATTAAAATCATTGATTAATATTCAAAGACAAAGCGATCATTTCTATATAAATCTAAATCCCGGTTTAGGAAACCCAAATTTCAGAAGAGAAAAACCCTATACACAGATGAATGTCGAAGAAGATAGCGGACTGCGTCTCTTAGCACTTTACCGCTATTGGAATATGGTAGAATACTTTTTTCCATATAAATATCAAACAGACGAGGACTGGAGCAGAGTTCTTAGTAAATTTATCCCTATCTTTCTTGATGCCAAAACAGAGCTCAGCTACAAACAGGCAATACTACAGTTAATTGCTCATATAAATGATACACACAGCATTATATGGTTTGACAATGCATTGGAAACATGGAAAGGTCTAAACAAAGCACCATTTAATCTTTCATTTATTGAAGACAATTTTGTAGTCACTACTGTATGGGAGGGTAATGAATATTTCACGCTACAAATAGGTGATATTATAACGCATGTCGATGGGAAAACGACAAAGCAGATAATAAATGACCGCTTACCTTACACACCTGCTTCAAACAGAGATAGACAGCTCAGTGATATAGCGATTGATTTACTACGGACAAGTCAAGACAAAATATCTGTGCAAATTATACGTAGCGGTAATACACATTACCTGGAAGTTGATTGTTTTCCCAATAGAATTCCGCCAGAAGTAATAAAAGAAACATTTAAACTAATTTCCTCAGATATAGGTTATATATGGCTCGAAACTCTAAAAAGTGAAGCTGTGGAAGAAGTTATGAATGCTTTCAAAGACACTAAAGGCATCATCATAGACATAAGAGGTTATCCAAGAGATTTCTCTGTTTTGCACACACTTGGCAACTATCTTTTACCACAGCCGACTGACTTCGTTCTTTTCACAATAGGCAGTGTTGAACAGCCCGGATTGTTTATTTTTAGTGAAGCACCGCCCATTATCGGCATAAACAATGAAGATTATTATAAAGGGAAAATAATCATCATCGTAAATGAACGCACTATGAGTAGGGCGGAATACTTTTCTATGGCTTTCCAAACTGCACCACGAGCCAAAGTTATCGGTAGTATCACCGCTGCTGCGGATGGAGAAGTGTCAGGGATTGTGTTGCCGGGTTCTGTGCAGACAATGATAACAGGCATGGGCGTTTACTACCCAGACGGCAGGCAAACCCAGCGAGTAGGCATAGCTCTTGATGAAATAGTAAAACCTACTATTCAAGGCATTATTCAGGGCAGAGACGAGTTGCTTGAAAGAGCTATAGAAATAATCAATGAAATTGAAAAGGAGAATTAAATCGAATGTATGAGTTTAAGAATATAGAAAATGTCAGTTTTGATGACTTAGCAAACACTTGGAACTCTGCTTTTTCTGATTATGTTGTGCCAATGAAGATGACATCAGAGGATATAGAAGTTTATTTCAAGGTAACGGGTGTGGATAGAAATCATTCTTATGGTGCTTTTTATCAAGACACATTGGTTGGTTTATTGATAAATTCTGTAGATACATTTAGAGGAGAAAAAGTAGCTTATGATGCTATGACTGGCATTGTTCCAGAGCATCGTGGGAAAGGACTTTTTTCTCAGCTGTTTGAGTTTACAAGAAATAGTTTGAAAGACAGCGATATAACGCATTATTACCTTGAGGTGATAACAACAAACGAAAAAGCATACTCTATTTACAGGAAAAAGGGTGGTAAGGTGGATAGAGAGTTTACATTTTTGGAATGTAATAACAGTAACTCGCCGTTGAAATTTGAAACAACCAACCCGTCCGAGAAGATAGAAGTCAGTGTAATGTCACTTTCAGAATACCTTCTTAAATCAAGTGTGGAAAATGAATTATCCCTTTATGAACCATCTTTTGCCAATCGAATATCAGCCCTAAACAGAAATATTGATAATTATCGGATTGCTTTTGTAGAGGGAGAGAAATCAGCAGTGATATTCAGCAAACAAGGTATAATTCCTCAAATTTTGGTGAACAATAAAGAAAGTAACGACTCTCTATTTGCAGTGTTAAAATATTTATCAGGACAGTTTGAGAAACTGAGAATCTCAAATATACCTATCACAGAAACACAACTTATAGAAAATTTATTAAACTTCGGTTTCAAAGTGCTGGTGAATCAATACGAGATGTGTATAGAATTATAAAACATAAGGAGAAAAACAAAAATGATGCGTAATCCTGTAGAAACCATTGGAAACTTGATAGACAAACAAACCGTGTGTTTTATCAGTTCGGTAGATGAAGAAGGTTGCCCTAACACCAAAGCAATGCTTCAACCTGTGAAAAGGGAAGGAATAAAAACGATTTATTGGCATACAAATAGCCCTTCACGGAAAGTACAACAATTTATAGATAATCCAAAGGCTTGTGTTTATTTCTGTGATAAGAGATTTTTCAGAGGTGTGATGCTCAAGGGCAGAATGGAAGTGGTTGATGACCTCGAAGTCAAAAAAGAATTGTGGAAAGATGAAATGGGTGTTTACTACTCAGGTGGTATGGATGGTGGAGATTTCATAGTTTTGAGATTTACAGCAGAGAAAGGAAGGTATTATAGTAATTTCAAGTCTGAAGATTTTGAGATAGAGAAAAAGGAGACTTTATGAAAGAAAAAGTAACTCATACTTGCCCATGGTGGTTTTGCAGAGTATTTGACAATATCACTCGTACTTGGTATCAGAATCCACAACAGATCATGAGTCCTTATGTAAAATCTGGTTTTAAAATACTGGATGCTGGTCCTGGCTTTGGTTATTTCACGCGACCTCTTGCATCTTTGGTTCTACCAGATGGCATTGTATTTGCATTAGATATTCAAAGTAAAATGCTTGAGGTATTAAAAGAAATATCAGAAAATCAAGGACACACAAACATTATACCACATCTCTACGATGGAGAAAAGTTTTGTATTCAAGAGCAGTTTGACTTTGTAAATATGTTCTGGATGTTTCATGAGGTCAGTAATAAAGATAACTTTCTTAAAGAACTAATAAAGGTATGCAAGACAAGGTGCAAGGTTTTGTTTGCTGAACCTTATATTCACGTTAGCAAAAGAATGTTTAATAAATCTGTTCAACTATTTCAAGATAATGGATTTAAAATTGTTCATGAAATCAAAATTAACTTCAGCAGGGCTGTTTTGTTTGAAATATGATTAAAATAGAAAAGGAGATAAAACAATGAACAAATCATTTCACATTTTAAAGGAGAATCTATAATGTCAGAAACAAAAGACTATAAAAAAGAATTTAAGAGTCTTTATTTACCAAAGACGACACCTGTTATCATTGATGTGCCTGAAATAACTTTTGTGGCTATAGCGGGGAAAGGCAACCCCAATGAAAAAGAGGGTGAATACCAAAGGGCTCTCGGAGTATTATATGGTATTCAATACACCATTAAAATGAGTAAAAAGGGGAAGTATGCAATAGATGGCTATTTTGATTATGTAGTTCCACCGCTTGAAGGACTTTGGTGGTTTAATGAGGGTGAAACTGTTTCTGCAAAGTCAAAGTATAACTGGATTTCACTTATCCGATTACCAGAATTTGTGAATGAAGAAGTGTTCCAATGGGCTATTATGGAAGTGTGTTCTAAGAAAGGAATTGATACCCAAGATGCTAAATATATGAAATTCTCAGAGGGGTTATGCGTTCAATGCCTACATATAGGCTCTTATGACAGCGAACTAGAGACTTTGAAAAGAATGGAAAGCTTCTGTGAAGAGAACGAGTTGCTTATAGATTTGAATGATAATAGAAGACATCACGAGATTTATTTAAGTGACCCAAGAAAAACTGATGTTTCAAAACTGAAGACTGTTTTAAGAATACCAGTTAAGAGGAGATTAATCTTTGGAAAGACCAACTAAACCTTATGAGGATGTGAAAAAAATGCTGAGCACAGCAAGTTCTGCATGGGAAAAGTTATTAGGGTATATCCGATATCATTATGTCATAGATGAAAAATGGGCAGAAGGTAAACCTACGCATAAGCACTATAATAACTTGTTTATTCGTTGTA
>Ga0099364_10005780_pt1 | contig 18233 bp, 11 predicted proteins | sample TergutTh196P3_FD_73070 | JGI IMG/M metagenome (GOLD analysis project Ga0099364, IMG submission 73070) | Microcerotermes parvus P3 segment gut microbial communities from Pointe-Noire, Republic of the Congo - Th196 P3 | ecosystem: Host-associated > Arthropoda: Insects > Digestive system > Gut ...
GTTCTTCATCTATATCCAAAGTTCGTTCTGCTATTATTCTCATCATCCCATTCGCATCCCTAGTTCCTTTTCCTCTTCTAAATCCAAACTGATCTTCTCTCACAAAGTATATTGTGTGAAATTAAATTATAGTGAGTGTGAATTTGGTTGGTTCTATATTGTAAATATTATGTCACAAAGCACTGTACAAACAGCGTAAAATTAATGTGTTCTGTGATACTGAGTATGGACCTGAAAAAGATCTATGACAACTGAAGAGCTGAGACAGCTATAAATGGGTGGTTTTGGTCAAATTTAAAATTAATGAAGGATATCAAAGACAAAGAGATACGCCAGATTTCAAAGAAGATAAAGTATATATTCTTACTCCAGCCTATGCTGCATTGGACACTGCAGTTGTTTGTAAATTCCGATCAAACTACCGAATATTAAACAAGCATAAATTATGTTGGAAATTCAGTGCATATATTACTGAGGGAAGAAATGAAAAATGTAGGCGCAGTTTTATTTAGTACCGCTTTGAACAGATTCCTGACATGACCGTCGACTGTGCATAAGTAATAGAACAAGTGGAAAATAGTGGTATGTGCGGCTGTTGTCCAGAATTTTCTGGCTCAATGTAGGTAATAAGGACGAGTCGTTATGGGAAACATAATAATTTTCAAAAAAATTGCGTAATTATATATAGACCTTCGCTTAACTTCGCCTTACAAGCAATTAATTTTGAATTCTGTAAAACCGCCTGTGGACTCCATCACTTCGTGCCTTGAAGAATATTGCAACACAAATATTTCTTGACAAAATTTCGACCTATGCACACATTTAGCGGAAAACTTGACTGAACTTCAAAGATGTGTAGAAACAGGGCATGTGTTCCCTATAACCTTTCCCACGAAAATTATGCTTTGATCTAAATTGTGTGAAAGGACATTTTATCTTCAATATCGTTAAGGAGTTTTGCGGAGGAATCTCTCTCATTGAATTTGCGGACAATCTGTTTACTGGACGTCACAAAAAAGGGGGGCGAATTATGCATCGTGTAATTGATTTTACATATATTATTGTACCACAGCCCTCTTTGTAATAAAACCAACAAGATGCACTAACTGCAGTTCCATCCAGGTCCTGCTCGAAAGCTGTTTACAAAGCTGTATGACAAAAAACAATTTTTTGTGGGGGGGGGGGGGGAAGGGGGGATGGTAAGATTTTTAATGAGAAAATTAAACCCTGTAGTTTAAATCTGGAATTTAATTCAGGAACCAAAGGGTTTACCATTTATATACAAATGCCAGATGCCTGGTCATTTGGGCAAATAAATTTTGTCTGAGGGTGCACAATATTTTCAGCATTTTTTCAGCAGCTTTTCTTTACATATGAAAATGTGTATCTATTCACATATACCAACCAGAAAGTGCCATGTAACAGTAAGGTTCTTGTTACCGTTCTGGTACCTAAAATTTGGAGGTGACTGCTGGATTTTTAGAAATCTATGGACCCTTGGTCTTAACTTCTGGGGTGAAAGTATATATATATATATATATCATAAAGTAAAACATCAACACAATTTGCATGTATAGAATGTTAAAAGCGTACAGAATCACAAAATCTGGCAATGTCATGAGAGACCAGTGCTTAGATGGAAAGGCATTGCAGATGTAGATCTTAAATTATGGAATGTTAGGGTATGAACAGGATTCAGCTGGCTGAGGACTGGGTACAGTGTCAAGCTCTTGTGGACAATATAATGAACCCAAGGGTTTCAAGTATAATGTAGAATTTCATCACTGGCTGAATACTGTCATTTTCCAAATATGAACTCTCTATTCCATAGAGTTGGGATCTCTTGTTGTGTGGGAAATATGATGAAACTTCAGCATGAAACAAAACATAGTAGTGGGCGCAGAGATTTTCATTGCATTGGACTGATCCAAAATTTTGTAATAATCTCAAAACTGTAGAGGAATGAAAACAATTTCTGATGTTATTAATAGCAGTCATCTGAAGACAGGAGTAGAATTGACATTCAGCATGGTGTGTACATTATATATACCTGACATAACAGACATGCTACAATGTAATGTTAGTATAATGTCTTGTTTTTAAGTCACTTTTTTGTGTTGACACTCATTTCTAATTGTCTCCATCATGTACTATACTTCATACAGTGTGCTTGAAAAATTATGCATGGTATATTTTATTTGTCACCAGTTTCAGTATTTGCAAAGTGGACTGTAGGTTTGCCTGTGTACTCCTTCTTTCAGTGTGGTGCAGACTATGTAAAAATACAGCAGTGTGCACCACATGGAGTCCCAAAGAGCAACAATGCTCGCTGTGTGTCAGTAGATGGAGATGGAGACCGGATTGTGTACTATTACATTGACACAAATGACAAGTTCCATCTGCTAGATGGAGACAGAATTGCAAATCTGAGTGAGTTACATTCTCTGGTAAACAACTTCTGGTAGCTACAGATCATTACACAATGAAACAGGAATCATGGCTTTTCATCAGTACAGCCCATCCTGAACTATATGGTATCACATCCCACACAGAACCCATAATTGTAATCATTCATCAGGCATATCTGGGCCACAGTGGTGGTACAAAGGAGGGATCCATGGAATGTACATCAGACATACTTGTAACATATGCTAAGATACTCAATTCCAGACATGTGCTTATTGACAAAATGGTGTTAGAATTTCTGTGTTGTATAGGGCTTTTATGTAATAACAACAGACAATGTGAGAGATGGACATATCCTAACTGCTCTGAAATGTCACAGTTGAATGCTGTGCATTACAGTGTTTGTAAGGACCCAGGTGTGATTGTCCATCCAGAGACCATCTACACTCTGAGGTTTTTAGTGGTTATCCTCAGTGTGACCAGGCAAAGGCTGAGATACTACGGTGTACTCTCATTTATCCATGGGCAGAGTATCTGGTTTGTGGATTACCTGTGCACAATCATAAATTCCTAATGAGTAATCACAAAGGTGGGAAATAATGTGAGTTAGTGCTGAGTGCTCCAACAAACTCCTCAATACATTAATCAGGATCATTTGTTTTGTTTCTCTAATTTTTTATTTTTATTAGGGAATGCCAAAGGCAAATAAAAATCACAGACTGTTTATGTAAACATTAAGCATAAGTCCTGTATATATTATGTATATGATACATAAATTACAATTTTTTTTTGTGGCTCAATAATGTATAATTTTGGGTTATCCATGTTTCTCAATTATCTCTGCACCCTTTCCCCATTATTACCCTGGATAATTGAGAGAACACTGTGTGCTTTTCAAAATCTGTAACTGTAAACCAAGAATGTCCTATTTATGCTTTCATGCCACAAGACAACTATGGTCATGCAATGTGTTGCTGAGAAAACTGAAGGTCCACTAAAGATGTTGGCCAAGAACAGGCAAAGTAATGTGTGTCCATTTAAATTTTGGGTCTTTTACAGAGTACACTTGGCACCTAATTCCAGCACCAAAGAGTTAATGTCTGAATTGCAAGATTATTTTAAAGATTGCAGTGTATTATAATTTTATGTTTAGAGAAGTTCCTTGCATATTAATGGTTTCATGTCACATTGTACTGTTTGAACTCTTACAGTTGCTGGGTATCTTATGGAATTGGTTGAGAAAAGCAAGTTGGGTCTTCAGCTAGGATTAGTGCAGACAGCTTATTCAAATGGAAGTTCCACCAGTTACATATCCAAAACACTGGTGAGATGTGTTGTACAGTATGTTCTGTAACCCACTGAGTGCTACTTGCATCTGTTTAAGTGCCACTGTTTCATTGTCACCAGTGCTTCTTGCTTCTGTGGAAGCACTGACACACATTGTGCACTTACTTTCTCCTTGTGTGAATTATGCAGCTCAGTTAGGGTAGACTGTTACAGTAACAGTCTGCCAACTTTGCGAGAGTTATAGAACCTTTTATTGGCTCAGGGGAGCCAAGTCTTATGTTGTTTCAAGAGTAGTCTTTTGAGCCCACAGTTAAAAATGCCATACGTGGTGCAGGAAAAGTGATTTAAAATCCAGCACTTAAGGTTGTCAGGAGATACCTGGTAAGGTGAAATTATCATATTGGAATTTTACATTTTCAAATAGAATGAACACTTGTGAACTTCGCTGTTCTGGGTTATTATGCAGCAAGTAGTGGTAATTTCTTACTGACCTTTGGGACAGCCTATTGTTCCCATCTTCAAGGGTTAAGGATTAAAATTGTCCCATTTCAAGGGTCAAAAATTTTGATTTTTGACCCTTGAAGATGGGGACAACACATTGTCCCAAAACATTGGTAAAAATTACCACTACACGCTGCGTAATAACCCAGAAGAGGGTAGTTCTCATCTACTTAATGGCAGAAACCTGAAATCACAGAATGAACACTTAGTAGAACAAAAGCAGACAAAATGCACAAAATAATGCTCTATAAGTATCATGTCGGGCATGTTTGTGCTGTAACTAAAGGTCACCATTAACATCACCTGATCCCAAAACCATGGTTTCTGTTGTTAATATATATACTATAAATTCTTGGATAAACTGTGTATTAAATGTAGCTGTGTTATTTTCATATACAGTGGTGCTTGGCACACAAAGATGGCTCAGTTTGAGTTGTAATTATAATATTTATTATTGTGCATCTACATTTTTACCTGCATTTCAAACTTCTAAAGGGATCATTTCTGTATGAATTTTATAGTCATTTTATTGCAGATAATATATTTTGTGGAAAATGTGTTTTTCATGTAGAGGACCGTTGTCACCATGTTGTTGTTGTCCTTTAGTTTGAAACCATTTGCACAGTTTTTCTACATCCCTCCCATTACATGTACTGGTGTGTAATTTAGTCACTTAATTACGTTCAATTAATACTTTTATGCCCTCCTGTAGCATTAATCTACCACCATGAACCTTCATGTAAACAGAAAGTGCCTGTGGCTTGTGTACCATCTGGTGTGAAACACTTGCATCATAAAGCTGTGGAATATGATAGTGGCATTTATTTTGAGGCCAACAGACATGGAACTGTTATATTCAGTGACTTGGCTAGCAAACGCATTTTCAGTGCTGCTGAAGACTCAAGGTTTGTATTGACTGTGTGTTGTATGTTTTCTCTAATTGTCAGGATTGGAATACTTGCAATCAGCAATTCCTGAAAAAAATAGGTTCCAGTAGAGTTAACTACTTGTGCGTGTCACTAACAGGCTTGGTTCCTAGCTTTAGGCCTGTATATTGTGGTGACAAACATCGAATTGTCACAGTAAGTGGCCGCACAATAAATCTTGTCTTATTTTATTATTAGAATCGTAAGGGTATTTTTTCATGCACCTTCAGAATTGTTTATTATGAGTCCTGGTTAAACTGTGGATACTCTTTCACTACAGCCATATAAACAAGACACCAAGATAACCACAAAATGAAGAAGTCCCCACCCTAGCAGAGAACAAATTGGATTTTCACATGGCGTCCGACTGTGGTCACATATAATATAGCAACAAGTTTGATCACAAACAACAGACTACACTAATGTAGATCAGATACAGAGTAAAAGCTGTGATACCTGGCGCCGATAGTCCAGAAAGCCCCGATTAAATAAGAGACCCATTACATTTCACATTTTGCTCTTCTGTGAACTCTCAGCACATAGCATCAATTCTGAGAGTTCAGTCATTAGTTATTGGTGTCTTGGTTGTTTTGGATTGTATGTACACCATGTACGCAAGTAGTGACATAAATGGAATAGAAAATGCAGTAGGGAAAACAGCAGAATGTCAAGTAACAAAATTGAATCGTAGGTCTGTCAGTGTTGTTGGTAGGTACCTTGAGATAAACATTAGGTGTACATTTCTAATATACATAAAACTCCAATATACCACAACCCTTTGGTACCAGAGATGCCAGATGTGGCAAATGTTTACCATAATTTGAATGTACAATCCACAAAACTCAATGGGACACTTCCCTGCTACTTTGGAAATAAACACTTAAAGCATTTGTATACCTAGAGGAAGTACTAAACTCCATTTCTCTCGTGTGTTACAAAAATGGTCTAAATATCTGTCAGTGTCTTGTATATGGCATAGTGTATTCTCTGTCAGCTGTAAACCCAGAGGAATTTAACCCAAAACTAGTTAATGTGCAGCTTCTAAAAACTGAAGCAAAAATGACATGAACTAGTTATAAAATCAGCCAGTCTAGTTCACTAACTGTAGGATTCCCTGGCATACGTCATTTAATATATATAATTCACTTTTACAGAGAAGTCTGGGCCCACCTCCACCACAGTTTGTGACTTCAGATAGTCTACAGTATCAGTTTTTCAGGAGCTAGGAAAAGATGATTAAATATGATGTTTTGATCTTTCTTTCCACTTGTCAATTTGTGACAGTGGCCAGTGCTGAGTCCTGCAGCAAGTGTAAAGGCCCCCCAATCCCCCCCCTCAACACACACCTGCACATGCGCGCAAATCCATATCGATATGTCTGGACAGAGGTATGTCACATGCCACAAAATCTGTATTCCTCTCCAGCTGCCTTTCACCAGAGAGGATTTAGTTAAGGTCCCCCCCACCCCTTTTTTCTTTTGTGCTGATCTTTTTTGACTAACAATTTATTGTTTGCAGTACTCACCTAGTAGACTAGACTAGAATACATTAGGGTGGTTACCACAGCAACCCTTGCATGTAAACCTTTTCTGATACTTTGTATTATGTTATTAACAGTGTGTCTGCGGATCAGCTGCATGCCATAGAAACACTGACAGCTCTGATGGACGTTGCAAACCAAACAGTTGGTGTTGCATTCTCAGACTTGCTTGTTGTGGAGACTGTTCTACATGCTAGAGGGTGGAGCATACAGGATTGGGAAGAAGTGTATACAGACTTGCCCAACAGGCAGCTGAATGTGGTAGTGAAGGTAAGGGTAAAGTCTTGTAAATGAAACCAACTTGGTGCACACTTTTATTTCTTAGTGTATTTCGTCAACTTTATTTATAACCTCTTCATGTTTTGGACCCCTCCAGGTCCATTATCAGGAGGAAACTGTATTTATGTGACACTAAGTATTTGTTGTTCTGTATAGCTGACAGTCTGGTATGCAGAATCCTGCATATCAAACTGTCAGCTAAACAGAACTACAAATACTTAGCGTCGCATAAATACAGTTTCCTCTTCATGATGGACCTGGAGAGGTTTGAAACACATGGAGGTTATAAATAAAGTTGACGAAATACACTAAGAAATAAAAGTGTGCACCAAGTTGGTTTCATTTACAAGATCATATAGAGATGCACAGTCAACAGAACATAAAGTAAGGGTAAAGATTTGTTTTATCTTGCTCATTTAAGTGATGGATCATCCCTCGGGCTAGTCTGCTAAATGGGAACTTGATTAGGTTAAGGAAAAAGTTGGCGAAGGGGATCTTGTTGTGTCAGTAACAAATGTACCATTTGCAGCTGTCATCATTGTCATTGTCTCCTGGAAATTTGTTTGGTGTGATAGGTCTGCTCCTCTTTTTCTGGGATACATTGATTTACGTTTGAGCCCTTGCATTGGTATTCTATTTGCCTTTAACCTGCACATCTGTAGTGGCTAATTCTTTCATTTCATTGTTTATATTTAAAACATGTAATTGTTTCATGATGTCTGTATTTCGTTGGTTCTCTAATCTTCACATACCCTTTAAGGATTGTACAGATCTCATTTGTGCACCTTTAAGTGTCCATCTTCTGAAGTGCTTGTGGCTGACTACCATATTTCAGAGTTTCTTTGGCTGTGTTATTTTGTTTGCTTATTTTTGTTTTGGTGGCATGTTTGGCATTTATTTTGTTGTGAGACTGTTCTGAGTTGGTTGATGGTTATCACTGTTGGTTACAGTAGTACAAAGGTTGGACCATTTCATGCCTGAGTGAGAAGCAGTATAACACAGTGCTGGTGGAGGGTTAGCCAACACTGCCAGCATCACGTAGCACTGCTTTTCAGTCACGCAGAATATGGTCCACCCTGTACTTGGTTAGTTTGAAATGCAGGTGGTCCTTGATTTGAAGTAGTTCAGATGATAAGAGCTTTACTGTTTATATCACCTGCACAGTGTTTTAGTTGATATTCAAGATCTTGTGTTAGTAGTGATTAGCATATGTTTGAGGCCAGGGTGCTGTGTAGCATACAGTAAACTCCCTGTTTTGCACTTTTATTGGGACCACCTTAGATTGGATGTAAAATTGAGGAAATTGTAAAATCCTAGAAATGGAAATCATGGAGTCTAAGAAAATGTGGGTTGCCTTAGATAACAATACTTTGGCAAGCCATTTACAGTGTGAGTGTCTGAGCATTAATGGTGTCAATACAGCATTGTAAACACATGTATATCTGAAACATCTTCCTGACATTATCATGGCATGTTGTATGCATGATACCATTGTACCTGTGGTGGAGTGGTAATTGGATACTTACATGGAACATCCTCTTCATATTTTAAATTTACAAACGTAGGAAGGTGGGGCTGCTGGACACAGACTCAAGGTGTTATATTTATTTTTAAATAACCAACCAGACGCACTAAATATCCCAGTTTTCTTCAGTTATAAAACTCTACATGTTTCGGGCATCTTCTCTGACCATCATCAGGAGTTTTTTACTGTGCATTCGGTACTGGTAAGTTTCATGCAGGTTTCTGATGACCGCTTCCATGCAGAGTCAGGATGGAACTGCAGATATCATGTAATTGCTGATGACAAGTATTCCTTGACTTGAGAAGATCATTGCTGGGATATTTGCTGAGAACTAAAGTGAGGAAAGAAGAAATTAACATACTGATATTGGTACAAAGAAATCTATTGTGCATGTTGGAGAGCATTGCAACACTGAGCAGTTAACAGTTCTGTCGATTTTGCTGTTGCAGGACAGAAGAGCTATTGTAAGAACTGATGCAGAAAGAAAGTGTGTTTCCCCTCCATAACTTCAAGATCAAATTAATATCCTTGTTACTAATTTCCCAAATGGCAGATCATTTGTAAGGTACGATAATTTAACATAAGAGAAATCATTTAAACCTGCACTGCTTAACATTTTTACATTTGTGACATAATGTGTGATTTTACACAGCCTATGGGTGATGATTCTAGAACTGCAAACATATTCCAGTCAGTTACAGATTCTGATATTTAAGAATTTGGCTGCAACATTTTTGAAGGTATAAAATGGAGCAATGGTACTGAAATTGAGGTAGTCAGTGGCAATACATGGTCACTGACATAAAAATGTCATCATAATTTCAGAACTTTCATACGCAAATTTATATGTCATCAGTGAATTCTACTGTCAGCTATACATACTACACCCTACAAAGTACAGATGTGCGTCGCTGAACGACAGGGTTACATTCTGAGAAATGTATCGTTAGGCAATTGCGTCGTGTGAATGTGTACTTACACAAACCTAGATAGTACAGTATAGCCTGCTACACACCTAGGCTGTATGGTATAGCCTATTGCTCCTAGGCTACAAATCTGTACAGCATGTTAATGTACTGAATACTGTAGGCAGTTGTAACATAATGGTATTATAATATTATCATATGGCATCACCTTCGTATATGTGGTCCGTTGTTGACCGGAACGTCGTTATGCCTCGCATACCTGTATTACATTTTGAAGCACCCCAGTTAATGATGTGTGTGTTTACATTATGTGCAGACCTTCCGGAACAGAAGATATTGTTCGGGTTTATGCTGAAGCAGACACACAATCCCATGCTGATGAACTGGCAGTTCAAGTTGCTTCTGCAGTACACCGGTTGGCAGGGGGAGTAGGTAGTCTTCCTGTAGTAGAGTGATAGATGGTACAATGGAAGCAGCAGATTGGATGGAAAGCACTGCTAAATATTGCCACTTGGAGATAAACTGTTAGGGATATTAATATCATCTTACATTTTTGGCTCTATTCATTTTATGTACAAAGCACCCCAGTGCCTGGGTATTTTCGACAGGTAATAAAAACTGCTACATTATAAATATATTAATTTGTGGAATTTGGGACAATTTAGAGATAATGATGGACATGAACAGTTCATGTCTGTATGCTTCATGGTTATTGAATAAAGAGCAATTACTCTGCTAAAAATGTTTTTAATTTCTGGGACTGTATAAACGTGACATATAATTACAATACAAACAGCCTCCACTGACATGAATTTCACATTAATGTGAACTCTATTTTAATTTTCAGTGAAGACTGAAAGATAAGAAAATTATATGTCCAAACCAGAACAAAAAAATTGAATTTGTAGGTGATGAAAATGGATGATGATAGACATAGAATTTTGTTTAATTATGCATTTTTCAGTCAAAATGAAAGGAAATCAGGCATAACAGACACATGAGTTATACACCCTTTCTGACACACTCAAGTCTGGTGACACCTGTACTATTTATTGTATAGTTTTATGTACTGATATCCATACAGTGTCAGTTACATCCTTCAGTGGAAGAAATATGCAGTTTATTCAAACTATTTTCAGTCACAAATTTGATTCACTGTTACTTTCAATTCCATCAGTAGAAATCAATATGAAACCTTTTAAACTTGCAATAACAATCATTTAAATCCAACTGTCAGTGTGACAAGCCATGCATTTTTAACTGTCTCTAGGAATTCACTTTTGCATTTGACCTGGCTCCTTGGGACAATTACTGTGAAGTGCAGTAGCATACAATTATGGCAATTTATGAAATAATGTTATGACTGGCAGGAATGCAGATGTATGTATCAACACTGTATGATTGGGAAATGGAGTACCAGACATTCTACTGAAACCAGAAAAGAGTGTATGGCAAATATTCCAGTTGCAACAACCAATTAAGTTATCGTGAAATCGTGGTGAGCTAGGGGGATGTTATTAAATACTTGTTAAGTGGCTCCCAACAGCCATTCAGCTACTGCACTGAGACACAGCAAACACACAGAATTGGCTCTGTCACAGAATAATTAAATATTAAACCAAGTGTTACCCCAACAAGAACCAGATGATGGCTACAGATTCGTGTTCTCCTAACTTCTTACTAAAGGTGGCCACACTCTGTTAGCCATGAATAGGAGCAAGATTACTACAGGTACAGGTATGCACAATCTGTAACCAAGCATGATAGCCAGACCTTGTGTAGCATAAGAATATTAACTGTAAGTATTGTATATACATGGTGGAAGTGGGAAAGCAGTGTACTGAATTACTGGTCATCCTATGGTCGACAAGCAGTAATTAAGGGCAGTTTGTTCCATGTATACAGATCCAACATTCCCATGCTACTGGGAGTCCTTGGAAAAGTTACACAGTGAGGAAATACAGTAAAACTTTGTTAATTTGAAATGCTTGGGAACACAAAACCTTTTCTTTGAATTATCTGATTTCAGTTCAAATTTTCATTGCACACTTATATGTTATGTTGCAGGCTGATTTTGTTATTTAATTGAATGGTTAAATGATCCCATTTTGTATTCATTTTTTAAATGTCTTAGTGATAATTCAGTAGTTTACATGAAAATGCAATCCAGTTAACAGTAATTCACATTCATCACACTTAATTTTGGCTCACTGTAAACTTAAAGTAAGACTCAACTGACCTTTGTTCCAAGGGTGTCCAGTGTTCCAAAAGGGGATGTTTACTTGAATTTTCCAGATGTATACAGTAGACTTGTGATAATTCTGACTACCATGAGCATGTTGAAAACATTTCAGTTTGTTTGTCAGTAGCAATGTTACATGCTGTCTTTATCATACCTTTACTACTAATAACACTTCATATGCCTTGGAGTCCATTATTAGTCAATTGGCTTTAAATATTTGAAATTCAACTAAAAAAGTCAAGAAAGTGACAGGCTCAGATACTGCGATGTGGTAATAAGTGCACTTGTTTATTCTGGGTTATCATTTGGTTCTAGTCTGTGAATGGCTGATGCTGCTGCTGCTTTTTGTGCCAAGGCTCACTTGCAGTTTCCAATTTTGGTGTCAGACTAGGAACTGCCAAATCAGTTATGAACTTTTGGAGTTCTACTGTGTTTCAGATTACTAAAATTTCAGCAATAAGAGGGCTGTAATGTAGACTTTCCACATAGAATTAATATATACAAAGTATAATGCCAACTCTGGGTGTACTAAGTTAGTAATCCCTTGGGTATAACAGCATTTATTGATGAATGAGTAGAATCTAGGACTGGCAAATTGAAACTTGAAGGTATTTAGGAAATTGGATAGTGTAGGTCTGGATTTCTGCCTGGCAAGACAGCCTGGGTAACGATTATCTGTGAAAATATTTTGGACCGATACTCTTCACTGACTTGGTATACATACAAATAAGTAATGCCCTATTCTCCTCAATTTCTTGTCCTCCCAGTTTCACATTATCAGTCCTACACTGTATAAATGATTACTTCATTGGAACATAGGCACAGTTCTATCATTATGCACATGTACATATTCCACATTTATATTTCACTGTCAGTTTTAGGGTACAAATTAATCCAATTACACTCTGCAATATAGACTTCAATTTATTAATATGAACATGTACATGAAAACAATACAACAAATTAAAATAGAAAAAATATTGGCAATGTATACATAACATAAAACAATGTGGCGCATTCACATACACAGTGTTACTGTGGAAATGCTACAATGCATTCCCATTATATTTTTAACCTGTATTGAGCTGTCAACAATGGAACCACTGGGTGGTCCCTTGGAAACACACGAAAGGGTTCCCTGTGAACTGTTGTTGAGCTCCAAAATATTTCATACTGTTAAAAATACAAATGTATGTTTTTAAATCAAGTGCCTGATACTGTTGTCTGATTTTAACTAAGTCCTGGAGTTCTCAACAGATTTTCACAGAAGTTGTCAGTATCAAATTTCATGAAATTCTGTCCTGTAGGAGCCATGCCATTACATGCAGACATAAAGAAGCTAATAGGCACTTTTCTTACTATTTACGTGAATGCTCGTAATAAACCCTGTTGTACCCACTGAATAGGAAGCTCAGTAGGTCCACAAGCTGGTGTAAACATTGTGGAGAAGAGAAAAATCTTGTCCCTGCCAGGCAATGAACCCTGGATCATCCAGTCCATAGCCTGGTCATCAAGCTGAATGAGCTCTACAAATGAAGTACTGGGTATTACTAATTTTTACTGTTTCGCCAGGACATTTGAAAGTTGGCTTCTTTCACTCTTATACCTCCTCTGTGGAATTTACGTTCGTTGCCCTCACTATCCCCTGGGGATGCTCTGGTGGCTGATGCTGCCAATGCACCTCTTTGGCCCCCATAATAACTCATGCTTGAACTTCTGTTCCCAGAATCCTGATGAACCTTATACTGTCTACCTTCTCCTCTTTCATAACTTACACTTCTCTGAAAACCCTTTCTGCCACCTTCTGCTCCTCTCCAAGAACCTGTATTATTTGTTGGCATCTCCCCCAGATTTAGCTCCAGTTTTCTTCCTTCATCTACCCGCCAATTTCTCTCCTTACTATTTTTATTTCTGGGTCCTCCACCAAGGCAACCTTCTTTCCAATCTCTACGTGTGTCACTACCAATACTACTATTACTTTCTGTTCTTATTCTTCCTCCTCCAATAGCTCCATGTACATCTGATGTGCTACCAATGCTACTCAAACTGTCAGTTCTGGATATATGGTATCTATTATCTTGTTTCCTAACATTATCTGATCGACTGTCTACACTGCTATTGCTACTGTCACGATGGTGGTTCAATCTTGGTTCTCCAATTTTATCAAAATCTCTTGGCCCACTTCGCCAGTTCTTATCCTGGGTGCCCCTGCCATCCATACTTGAATCTCTTCCTTGTCGCCAACTGCTGCCAAAATTTCTTTCTTTGCTGTGATGTCCGTCCCTACTGTCAGTGCTTGAATCACGACTTCCACCTCTGCGGTGATAGCCACCCCTATTGCTATTCCTACTTTCAGCGCTTGAATCACGACTTCCACCTCTGTGGTGATAGCCACCCCTATTGCTACTCCTACTCTCATTGCTTGAATCACGGCTTCTGTATCTGCTGTAGTTGCCACGGTAATTTCCACCACGGCCCCCACCTCTAAAACCTTCTCTACTCTGGCTCCTGTTCCCTCTATTACTGTCACCTCCACCCCTACCCCTACCCCTTCCACGTCCACGGGATCTTCCTCTGCCTCTACCACGACCACGCTGTGAGCGTGATCGACGTGTGTCAGCTTCTTCCAAAGCCATCTTGCGCCTGGGTTTTGGAGAAACCCGCAGCAGTTCTGGTAGAAGTTGGGAATACTTGACAATAAACTGACGCAACAACTTCCCATCTTCACTGGACACAGGATCATTATATTTGTTTCTTAGTTTCAGTCTTGCCTCATCAAAAATCACTTCATAAATATTTATAGGTTCTTTCATGTCCACAAAGATACATTTGTGAATCTGAAATGAAAGCAGCTAGATTAGTTCTTTACATCCTATGTCATATAAATTCATGTCAGGGTGAATGATTACTTCTAAACTTAACAGACATGAATTCTGGTTAAAATATTTTTATAAGTTACATGGCTGCTGCCAAATCATGTCATTATGGTACAATGTATTTTTAGTTTATTCTGTTCTAATTGAATTATGAACTCTGTTTCTGTTTGTTATGAACAGTTCCAATTACTTGAATTATCACACTTCAAAATATGTATTCATTTTGTTAAACTACCTTCCTGTGTGCCACAAAGTGCCTAAAACAGTGACTGTAACTTCACTGCACATGGCAAACCATGGATGAGATTTACCCTGTATTCCAAACATGAGACGGATGCAGATATGTGTTTCATTTCCAAGCTAATGTCTCTACTAACATGAGACTTTCAAAGTGTGTGCTGATGTAAATTTGCTGCTTTTTATGGCATGGCAGTAACTTACTATTTAACTACAAAACTGTCCTACATGCCACAATGACTCCTATCTCAGTCTGTGCTTTCACAGAAGTTTGCAACTGATTCATACTAAAAGGTGTCACAGACTTTCCACACTCTGTAAGAAATGCTGAAGTTATCTCCTGCCTTCACATATGTCTAGTAAGTGCATAAACATGTTTTACCTCTTCTGGGGTTATGTTTGCACAATGAAGAGACTGCTCTGGAGGGTTTCAGTGGTATTTGGGTTCTTTCTGTACACTTTACCTATCATTTTCCCCCAGTCATTGAAAGTACAATAAATAATTGCAGGGTATCTACGAGTATGTGCTTCGCTATATTCTGTCTCATACACCTCATGCATGATGCCACTGACTGGTCAGCAGTATGTCCTGTACCACTGTCTGGCTGGAAACATCTGTGATATTTAACTGAGTATATGACCAAATTCTTCATCTGAGATAGGCAGTTACCTTATTATGGCATACAAACTTAAAACATGTACTGTACCTGTTTTCCTAAAAATGTAAGATTGTAAAGGAGCATGATCTTATACTTGGGTAAATACAGTACATATATTATCTTGCTTCTACTGTTAACTGGTTTGAGAAGTCAGGTGGGGGGAGAAAAAAAAGGTCCAAAATTCACCACTGTATGCTGACAGCAAACCACACCCTTAACTTTACTGTGTGCTACAGATCGTCTTGAATGGAATGGGAATTTTCATTGCCCCACATTCATACATTCTGCATATCAATACAATACTAGGTAAAACCATGTCTCATACATTATGAACTGCAGTTACATATCAACAAAATGCAGAAGCCAGCTGCTAAAATTAATTCTTGCTGCGTAATCTGGCTGTATGTTCTCGTGCACAAATGCATTTTGTATGGGCAAAACTGAATCAATATTGTGACAGTGAACATGTCCCAGTTCCTCAATTTACATGTCTCAACAATTTCTCTTTTTTTGTGACAGACTGCACCCACAGGCTGCAATATACTGGGTGATCAGAAACTTCAATCACTACTGTACTGATCACAGTATGTTTGTTGACCACACAAGCGATTCATCACATTGGCAGAAGTAGAGCAGAAAGTTGTGCATGAACTGGTTGAACCATCTACCCTCCTCCTCTGCTTATGCCCTCATCACAGTCAAAACACCTAACGTATTCACAGAGTTATGACATTCCTTCCTACTTGACAATTTTATGACCAAGAATTCATTCAATTTTCACTCTAACAAAGACAAATATCATCAACCTGTTAATGGACTGTGATGAATATTTAACTGCACAAAGACTGGGCGGATGCTTCATCAAGGAGAAGAAAATAAAATCAACAGCTGACAAACTTTATCGTTAAGGCTGTGTTCAACTACATCGTTCGTAAAATTCTTAAATTAAATTTCAGTAAAGCTTCTCTCCAATCTGGGTATACATTCTACATTACAACACAAGACACAACATGTTGAAAACAAATGTCCCAAATCATGAATTCTTAGAGGAAACCAAACAAGCTTACTCCCTTGTGAAAAGCTCTCAGATTCTGGTAATATGCAAAGAGGGTTTCATACTGATACATAAAGTACTCATAAATTTTGTCACATTAAGTTCCACTCTGCAACCTAGTGTAACTGTGGCAAACCAAACAACAGATGATACAATGCCCTTTGTTAGGAGCTGGAATATGTACTCAGAATGCACCTACATATACAGGTTTGACCAAAAGTAGGTATACAGTAATACAATACTATATATTGTATACCTACTTTTGGCCTACCTTGTGTATATATAATTTAACTGGTTACTATTACTGATATGTTACATACCTTCAACCTTTCGGAATCAGGATTTTCTGAAATAACCTTACTCCAGTACTGCCTATAAGCTGTGGTCAGATCATCCTTTATAAAGAGGTAGTAGGAGCCCATCTGAAGAAGAAGGTCTTCTGTTCTTGGTTTCTCTGTGAAATGGCTCAGTAACGATTCAAATTCAGGTATAGGATCATATCTGCTGTCCTGCAAGTTTAATAATGAAAGCAGTCTTAGTGACACAAACACAGACGCCAGCATGTTACCGTCAAGAGATTAATGTCCCCAAACAGCAAAAGAAACCTGTACACAGAAATATGAACTACTCAAAGATCCTAATTTTTGGATCTATTCTCTGAATGTTTTGGACACACAGATGTACACCTCAACCGCAAAATTAAACCAAAGGCAGATAATAAATTTGTCAAAAGTACAGTAATTTTCATGATGTAAACACATGTATGATACTTTATTATGTAATGTTTTATTACTTTCTAATATTATTACACAGAATTATGTTCTGCTTAGTCAAAGTGGTCTCAGGAACACTGGCTGTATTGTTCTCTACCATCCTGGTGAACTTCCATGCAAGTTGTGTAAAAAGAATTTGTATGCTGTTGGCAAACCTGAATCTCTGATAGTGCATGTCTTACAGATTAACACATTCAGACAGAGACTTCATTTTTAATGGCTAAGACAGACGAAACTGATGGAGGTTCTTGGCACATTTATTCTAAGTCATACAGAATGAAGTGCCAGGCAGATCCAATTTTATAACCCCAGCACCTGTGATCACTGCTTAGCAGCGCAAGTGATTTTGAATCTTATCAGTGTGCCATTTATGGTCTTGTAACCTAATTATCTGGCACAGTCCTGTAAGTAAACTGTACTGACACCAAAAAATTTCACTGGTATCATTTTCATACCCAATTAACAATATGAAGTGACATTCAGGGGCAAAATATTTTTTCTTGTCCAAAATGTCCAGCTGACTGTAGGAAACTCATCATCTTATTCAATTAGGAATGGGTCTCTCTTTCCTGGGGAAAAGCAGCTGCAGTGTTAGGATGGTCACTTACCGTCCCTAGCACCAAGGCTTAGACCAGGGGTTCTCAAAGGGTGTGCCTCGGCACACTAGAGTGCCGCAAAATTTCTGGACTGTGCCGCGAGAAAAGGTATTGGGAAAGTGGGAACACATAAAAAAAGGTTTGTGTATAAAATATTTGAGTAGTGTTACTTATTAATCTTAGAGATCTGAAAATACTTGCAATACAAACTAAAAAATTAAGAATGCTATGTCAATAATATTACACTATTGTTGCAGTTTAGTGTGAAACATGGGCTTGTTTATTTCTGCACAATTGTTCAATGCGGGGAGGAATAGCAGACAAACACACTCGCAATTCTTGGTCTACAGAAAGAAGTCGCTCACGTTTCTTATTTTTGATGTTGGTCAGTGCCGAAAATCCCTGT
>Ga0099364_10005781_pt1 | contig 18232 bp, 9 predicted proteins | sample TergutTh196P3_FD_73070 | JGI IMG/M metagenome (GOLD analysis project Ga0099364, IMG submission 73070) | Microcerotermes parvus P3 segment gut microbial communities from Pointe-Noire, Republic of the Congo - Th196 P3 | ecosystem: Host-associated > Arthropoda: Insects > Digestive system > Gut ...
CTTTGTGGATGCTTTCGGTAGTCCGGTTGATCGTATTGTAGTGGTCTATGTTAACTGGATGGAATCAGCCAGACCCATAGCGGTTGAATTTGCCGATGACCGAAAACCGACACTTATCCGTTGTTATGTTTCCACTGAAAATAATACGAACAGCAATAATGAAGGCCTTAATGACGGAAGAAGCGGAATGCGCAGATTAGCGCATGAAAATGCCGTTGTTACGATTCCGCCCAGGTCTGTTGTTACCGTAGTATATGACTTTTAAGAAAGAACAAGGAAACCTTTTAAAGGTTTTAACACTTTGGAGATATTGGAAGGAGAAGAATATGAAAAGGAAAAATTTTTTTAAGGTGTTCAGTATCATTGCAGCACTTTGTCTGCTCGTCACGGCTTGCCCTTCGCCGAATGGCCCTGATGTTGATCAGGATACCGTTGTTACCCTTACTGATCTTACCAGCTTGGTACGTGCACCTGAAACCGGGGAGGCGCCGCAAAGTACCATCACAGAGAATGACCAGTACAGCGGTTCCATAACCTGGAGGGTCGGCGCCACCGGCACAACGGCGTTCAACGGCACGGTATTTGAAGCGGATACCGTGTACAGGGCAGTCATTAACCTGACGGTTAAACAGGGGTATACATTTTCCGGTTTTACCGGCACATTCACCCATACCGCTGCCAGTGAGGTGGATTTCAATGATGATGCCCGGATAGTAACCATAACCTTTGAGGCAACCGGCGACACCTTGGTATCTTTACTTGATCTTACTGCCCTGGTAACTCCCCCGGTATATAACAATCAGATACAGACTTCTTTTGACGGGACCGCACAGTACAGAGGTACAATACAATGGTATGAAGGTGCTACGGAATTCACCGATGCGGTATTTGCACAAAATGTTGTATATACTGCCGTTATTACCATGACAGCAGAACAGGGCTTTACTTTTAACGGCCTTACTGCGGACAGCTTTACCCATGAAATTGCCAGTGAGATAACATTTAATGCCACTACCGGAATTGTAAGGATCACGTTCCCCGCAACAAACCAGGCGGTTGTTACTGCACTTGACTTAAGCGATTTGGTACAAACACCGGTAACAGGACAGCCGCCGGATACCACACCCATAAGCGAAACTCAATACACCGGTACTATTGAGTGGTATACGGGCACTACCTTGTTTGAAGGCTCTGTCTTTGCACAAAATACCGTGTACAGCGCCGTTGTTACGCTTACCGCCACCGAGCAGTATACGTTTGCCACACTGACTGCAGGCAGCTTTACGCATGACGAAGCAGAGACGGTAAGCAACTCTGCCAACAGCGGTCATGTAACCATTGTTTTCCCGGCGACCGCACGGGAACCTGTTAACCATACCGATCTTACCGGGCTTATCAGCGCCCCTGCTGCCGGCCAGAGTCCGCAGCAAACTATAAGTCATGCCCAGTATACAGGCAACATTGCATGGCAGACTGACAGCGGTGCGATTTTAACCGGCAATTTTGCCCCATTAACTGTATACCATGCAGAAGTAACCCTGACAGCCACTGCCGACTGGACGTTTACAGGCTTTACCGGCAGCTTTACCTATACAGGAGCAACCGTCAGCCAGAGTCCCTCAGGTGAAACTGTTACGATTATTTTCCCGGTAACAGGCAATCTGGTTGTTTCAGCGGTAAATGTCAGTTCCTTGGTATCCCTGCCCCGGCATGGCGATCAAGCACCGAGTGCAATCACAACGCAGGATCAATACAGCGGTTCCATTACCTGGTATGCCAGCGAGGACGTTAATGGCACGAGTTTTAGCAGCACGCCTTTTGCCGGGACATTTTCCGGTGGGACCATCTACCGGGCTGTCCTGCAACTGGAACCTGCTGCCGGTTATTCTTTTGACGGCATTGCCGCTAATGCATTTGTGTATACTCCTATGGAGAACAGGTACGATATTGCCAATGCCGCCGGGTCTGGCGAAGTAACCATTACTTTTAAACCGGCAGTGTTCACACATCTGCTGTCTTCTGCCAACAGCGTTTTGACAATTAGTGTCTGCTGCGGTTATGAAACTAATAATTTTGAGATGTTATTCAGCCCTTCGTACCTGATTGACGGAATTGTTAATAACTACACCTTTTGGCATGCTACATGGGACGGCGACGGCTCGAATGGACACCACAGCACACTAAGCACCATACCGGGGATCCCTGCAGAAAATCAATCGGCCCATTATATTACCTATGACCTGGGAACAGTCAGAGACATTGCCGGATTGGCGTATCGTCCTACGGTTCCTGCTGGCTGGCGCGCACCCCTGCGTTATGATGTTTTTATCAGCGATACAATTGACATTAGCTTTGATCCCACCGAATCAGGGGTAAATCTTGTAGGGGGAGGAAGCTTTGAAGCGATTAATCCGGCTGATGTGACAACCAGATTCCAACACTGGCAAAGTATTGATATTACCGCATTGAATGACAATAATCCGGTAAGCGCACGGTATGTTCAGTTACGAATCTATTCAAGTACCACACCGTCTTCAAGCGCTGAAGATACTTACCCATACCCCTCCGCTGCCGAACTTACCATTGCTGTCAAGGTAGATCCGGCTGATCTGCCGCCGATTATTGTCAATAAAAATCTGGATATAACAAACCTGGTTACTGTTCCGGTTGCCGGTATTGCCCCGCAGACAGTATTTACTGCACAGGAGCAATACAGCGCCGTCATAAATTGGGAAACTGACAGCGGCGCTGCTGCAGGCAGCATGTTTGCGGTAAGTACGGTGTACAAAGCGGTAATCACTTTGACTGCAGATAATTACTTTACTTTCAGCGGCTTTACCGGAAACTTTACCCATTCAGGCGCAAGCGATGTTAGTTTCACCGGTACTACCGTAACCCTTACCTTCCCGGTAACCGATAGTATCTTTCTTGTTTCGGCAACAGATTTAACAGAGCTGGTACCAGCGCCGGTACCTGGACAGTCACCGGTAACAACCGCCATCAACGAAACCCAGTATACCGGCACCATAGAGTGGTTTGATGAGGATGATAATCCTTTTAGCGGCACATTTATTATTAACCAACATTATACGGCCATTGTCACTCTTACCGCTCAAAGCGATTATTCCTTTGACGGCATTGACGCCGACAGTTTTACCCATGCCGGTGCAGCATCGGTCATTAATGCGGCAGGCAGCGGGACAGTTACCCTTACATTCATGGCACAATGGCACTATCTTAATTTATCATCAACGGCGCCAATTAAGGGCTGCTGCTGGGAGGAAGGCGGGCATCCGTCTCTGCTGCTTACCCAGGGAATAGCAGGCGCTCAAGGCGGTTTTGGCTGGAGGTATGGTACAGCAGGAACCAGTTGGCCTGCTGAGTTAACCGATCTCAGCGATAGCTGGAGTGGTCATAGTGGTAGTGCAGAGACATTAGGACCTCATTTTTTCACGATTGATCTTGGTGAAGAAAAAGACATTGCATCGGTTGAATTTTATCCAAGGGGATGGGGTCCAGGGAATCCGGTTATTTGGAGACCAATGAGTGAGGTGGATGTATACATCAGCAATACCGATATAGGTGTTGATGTTAGTGCTTTAACTCCTGTAGCTCTGAGTTTTAACGATGTAATAGATACTTATAAGTGGTATGATATTGACATTATAACGGCAAATGATGGGAATCCTGTCAGGGGTCGGTATGTGCAGGTACGTTTTAATAATCTTTCTTCTAATGTTGCCTCGCCGCCCTGGAATACAGGGGAGCTTGGCTTATTACGGATAGGTATAATACCGTAAGGAGATACAGCTAACGTTATGTTACTATCAAAAGCAATCAATGCCGGTGTTCTTCACAGGCTCTGGAGCAGCAAAACGCTGATCTTCATGTGTACACCGGCGATTCTGTTTTTTATCGTGTTTGCCTACATCCCCATGCCGGGAATTTATGTTGCCTTTACCGATTTCCGGTATAACCTGGGCATTTTCGGCAGCCGGTTTGTCGGCCTGGAAAACTTCCGCTTCCTGATAATCAGCGGGAAACTCTGGGAACTGACCCGCAATACGATCCTCTACAACCTGGCCTTCATCTTCCTGGGGACGATAACACAGGTGTTTATGGCAGTGCTGCTCAACGAAGTGCGTCTTAAATGGTTTAAGAAAATCAGCCAGACACTGATGTTCCTGCCCTACTTCATCTCAGCAGTCCTGGTGGGCTTTCTGGCCTTCAGCATCCTGAACAGCGATTTTGGTTTTGTACCCAACCTGCTGCGGTCAATGGGACAATCTCCCCCAAGCTTCTACAATATCCCGGTAGCATGGCCCTTTATCATCGTACTGGTCCACCTCTGGCAGACCACCGGCTATGGCTGCATTATTTACTTTGCCGCCATTATGGGCATCGATTCCACTATTTACGAGGCGGCCGAGATTGACGGGGCAAACGCACTGCAGCGGATTTATTTCATCGTACTGCCCAGCCTTAAACGTACCATGGTCATTCTTATCCTCTTTTCCATAGGGGGGATTCTCCGGGGCAACTTCGGCCTGTTCTATAACCTGGTGGGAACAGCCAATGCCGCCCTGCAGCCCTATACAGATATTATCGAGACTTATGTGTACCGCAGCCTGATGAACCAGTTTAACTTTACCAACTCTGCGGCGGTCGGTCTGTACCAGTCCATTTTCGGCTTTATCATGGTGATGAGCGTCAACGGTATCATCAAAAGGATTGAAAGTGACTATGCATTATTTTAGAAAAAACCCCAGGCACCGAAGAGTCAGGAAAGATCGGGTGTCCCAGGGCCTGACCATATTCGCCGTCATAGTTGTTTCCTTCTTCGCGCTCGTGTGCCTGATTCCCTTTGTCATGATGATCTCCGCCTCGTTCAGCGAAGAGAATATCATCATGACCGAGGGCATTGGTATACTCCCCAAGGGTTTTTCCCTTGTTGCCTATACGATGATCCTTGCCAACCCGCGCTTTATCGTCGGGTCGTACATTGTAACGATTGTTCTGACCATAACCGGCACGACAATAGGACTGTTTGTAATCGCCATGACCGGCTATGCCCTGTACCGGCCCGATTTCTTCCTGAGGAATAAGATAACATTTTTCTTTTATTTTACCACGCTGTTTTCGGCCGGGTTAGTGCCGACGTATATCTGGATGGTCAGGTACCTCAATATGCGAAACAATTACCTTGCGGTGCTGCTGCCCCTGTTAATGTCACCCTGGCTGATCATACTCATGCGTAACTTTATGAAATCCATTCCCTTTGAAATAACCGAGTCGGGCAAGATTGACGGGGCAGGGGACTTTGCCATTTTTTTGCACCTGATATTTCCCATGATGAAGCCGGCATTGGCAACCATCGGGCTGTTTCTGGCCATGAGCTACTGGAATGAATGGTATCATTCCCTGTTGTATCTGCCTGATGTGGATTACCGGCCCCTGCAGTACTACCTGTTCAAGATAGTTAACGAAGCGGCAGCTCTGCGCCAGTCCCTTGCAGGATCGGCGGTAACACTGAGGGTGCTGCCCTCAACCACTTTAAAAATGGCCACGGCAGTTCTTGCCACCGGCCCCATCATATTGTTGTACCCCTTTGTACAAAAATATTTTATTTCCGGTATTACCATCGGTTCGGTAAAAGGATAGAATATGGCAATTAACCCCATCAGGCACAAATGGAAAGGAACAATGACCGACCGGGAGCGTTTTAACCGGCAGATGCATTTTCAAAGCGTAGACAGGTCTTTCAACAGGGAGTTTGGTTTCTGGGATGAAAATTTTATCGAATGGGATATTTTTACAGAAAACGGCATCAAGGATAATGCCATGGTTGATGAATTTTTCTCGTTTGATCGCATGTGGGATATCGGCGGACACACTTGTATGTATCCGTACATAGAACAACAAATAATCGAAGTACGGGAAAAAACACAGATTATCATCAACCCGGACGGCTTGTTAGCGGAGGTACCACTTGACGGCGGGGGCAGTTCCATACCTCACTTTATTAAATCATCAGTTAACAGCCCTGATGACTGGAAAAAAATGAAGGAAGAACATTTTGATATAAAGCATCCGGGACGAAAAATCAATATTGAACGTTTACGAAACAATGACAGATGGAGTATACCACCGTGTGAAGAGCGCGACTTCCCCCTTGGTATTTACTGCGGTTCCATGATTGGTAAAATCCGGGACATCCTCACCTTTGAAGGGCTTGCTTATGCCATTTACGATGAACCGGAAATGGTCGAAGATATGGTGGAAACCTGCTGCCGGATTGTCGAGGATACCCTGGACCAGCTTTTACCGCATTTTACCTTTGATTTTGCTTCCGGCTGGGAAGATATATGCTTTAATGGCGGCCCCATTGTCAGTGTAGGTTTTTTCAGGGATGTAGTAATGCCCCGGTATAAACGGATTAATGCCAAACTGCAAAAGTACGGCATTGATATTTGGTACACAGACTGCGACGGTGATGTCCGGCATTTACTGCCCTTTTTTCTGGAAGGAGGCATTAACTGCATCTTCCCTTATGAAGTAAACGGAAGCGGCCATCCCGGTGAAATGCTGGATAAGTATGAGGGACAACTGCGAATCATGGGCGGCGTCGATAAGATGGAACTGGCAAAAGGCCCCGAGGCAATCAAAGCCTGCCTGGAATCCCTGGAAAAATATGTTATCCGCGGCGGCTATATCCCATTCTGCGATCACCGCTGCCCGCCCAATGTTAACCCTTCGGATTATCTGTACTACCTGGATCTCAAGGAGAAGATGTTTGGGTAATGAAACATACGATAGATATCTATAGTTTATCTAACCGTATATCAAAACCCTTTGGACTCTTACGGTATTGCGCAGGAGAAAGACCGGTAATTTTTTTAAACAAGCGTGAAAAATAATATGGGTCGTCAATTCCGTATGCCTCGGCAATTTCCCTGATGGGTAAATCTGAAAAAATGACATCTTTTGCTGCAGCCTGGATTTTCATCCTGAGAAAATACTCAACCGGAGAATACCCGGAGTATTCACGGAAAAGGTGATCCAGATACGATGTGCTGAAATTCGCACTGGCTGCCAGGTTGTTAAGCGTGATGGTTTTTTTTAGATTGCTACGCATGTATGAAATTGCCGCTTCAATTCCATGTTTTCCGCTGGCGCTCAGACGGCTGGCAGAGTGATTTGATGCCCTGGGAATGAGAGAAATAATCGTAGCTGCAAGCTGGCACAAGTAATAAAAATCTTCCCATTGATAGGGCATTTCCAATATAGAAAAACATTCTTTAAAAATATCCTTAATGTTGGCGCCGATCATATCAGGAATTGTTATTAATTGACCGGGAAAACCGGCGCATGATACATCCTGCCTGGAGGACCAGTTTGCATTGAATGAATCGAAGAATCTGCCCTTTACACTCATCCAGTAAATAGTCCATGGATCATGGTAAGAAGCGATGTAGCTGTGCGGAACATCAGGAGGCAGAAAAAACATCTGGTTAGGACTGACGATCTGGTTATCATTATTATTAACACTAAAAGAACCATAACCTTCACTGCAATAAATAAAAACCGCTTCGTTTACCCCATCTTTTCTGGAACAATTATGGTATTTAGCCTTTGAATAGTAGCCAATGCTGGTGACAATGAGGTATTCAGAAAGGGGATTTCTGGTATATTGTGCCAGGAATACCGAGGGTATGTCGAAATAAAAATCCTTGGTAAAATCATTGCCTTCCTGAAAATCATTCATATACATTCATTATACATCAAATTTCTGTATATTACAAGCGGAAAAAACATGATAAAAACATAAAATAATCCATCATACTCAAGGAATTATTCCATTGTACCCAGGCATATCCCAATGTAAGTTTATATATAAATTCATTCTTATGGAGGAAAATGTATGAAAAAGAAACATTGTTTACCAATGCTGGGATTGGCATTAACGATCTGCCTTATCATCACCTCTTGCCCGTCAGGAAATAATATTGAACCAGATCCAGGTCCCGGAAACGGTCCTGTAATTATCACCGAAACTGATCTTACCGATCTGGTGGGAACACCTTTTCCAAATTCAACTCCAAAGAATGAATTTGACGGTGAGCAATTTTCAGGTTTTATTAACTGGCGTAATGAAGATGGAACGAATTTTTCCGGAAGTGTTTTTGAAAAAGATACTGTGTATACTGCCGTTGTTGCCTTGACAGCGGCGGAAGGTTACACATTTGAGGGTTTTACCGGCACATTTACCCACGATTATGCAGACGAAATATCTGCAAACGGTACAGTGGTAACCATTATTTTCGAGCGAACAGGCCTGGAGGATTTGGTTGATGAGATGGATTTAAGTGATCTGGTAACCATACCTACAGACGGCGGTACACCGCAGGCTGTATTTACCAGCCAGGAACAATATATCGGCCAGATAACGTGGTACAGCAGTAATGATGTAAATCATGTTAACCAGGAAGGGTTTAGTGTGTTTACCGGCAGTACATTTTCTCCGGGCATTATTTACCGTGCTGTATTGACTCTGACAGCCACGGAAGGTAATACATTTAACGGATTGGCTGCCAATTCTTTTATCTATGAACCAACCGCCGCCCGTTACGATGTAAGTAATGTAATCAACAGCGGTACGGTATCCATTACGTTCAAACCGGTTGCTTTTACATACCTGATGAGTTCGGCCAACAGCGCCATTACGGTAAAAGCCTGCTGCGACCAGCCTGGCAGTACAGGCCGGGATTACGGTGCCGAAAAATTAATCGATGGGGTTCTGACGAGCGGCAATGGATGGAACTATATCTGGGGAGATACAGGCACCGGATATTATTTGAATGAATTGATAGCTATCAGCGGTAATCCCCAGGGGCATATATCCGGAATAAATTATTTCTGCGGTACGGGGCATTTTGATGCCTTGAGTAAAGTACCTGCTATTACCGATCCTGATAAACAATATGCCCATTTTATCACGTATGATTTAGGGGAAGCAAGAGAAATAGCGGGCATTGCATATTACCCCGAAAATAACGGTATACATATGTATCAGCAGCCCGGATTGCTGGAATACGAAATTTTCATCAGCAATACCGTTGAAATCGGCGTAGATCCCTATGTAACGGGAGTAACCTCTGTTGGACAGGGATTTTTTGAGATGGTCAATGCCGCCGATGTGACTGACAGGTACCTGCATTGGCAGAGTATTGATCTAACCGCATTAAACAACGGTACACCGGTAAATGCCCGCTATGTACAGGTGCGGATTTACCGGACCACCAGTTCTACCGGCCCAACTGAAGAGATTGATTGGGGCGGATACCGATGGGTCAAACCAACAGCCGGAGAACTCACCATTGCCCTTAATGTCGATCCCGCCACTTTACCGGATATTATTGTCAATAAAAACCTGGACCTGACAAACCTTGTTACTGTTCCGGTTTCGGGAGTTGCCCCGCAGACAGCATTTACCGCACAGGATCAGTACAGCGCCACCATAAGCTGGGAAAATGACAGCGGCACTCCTGCCGGCAGCATCTTTGAGACAAGTACCGTGTATAAAGCGGTCATTACACTCACTGCCAATAATTTTTTCACCTTCACCGGTTTTACCGGAGACTTTATCCATACTGACGCAGGCAATGTGAACTTTTCCGGTAATACGGTAACCATTACCTTCCCGGTTACCGAAGATGCCCTTGTTGTTTCCGCAACAGATTTAACGTCCCTGGTAGCGGTACCGGTACTTGGACAGACACCGATAACAACCCCCATTAACGAAGACCAGTATACCGGCGAAATCGCCTGGCTTGATGAAGATGATAATTCTTTTACCGGTACATTTGATTTTTACCGAAATTACACGGCTATTGTCACCCTTACCGCTCAAAGCGGTTATACATTTACCGGCATTGCCGTTAGCAGTTTTACCCATGCCGGTGCCGAATCGGTCGGTAATGATGCTAACAGCGGAACAGTTACCGTTACATTCAGAGTACGTCCTGAGTTTCTTGACTTGTCAGCAGTAAGCCCTTCACCCATAAAAGCCTGCTGCTGGACAACAGATTTCGGGCCGCATCATCTGCTGACTAACAATGTAGCAGGCGCACTTGCAGGTACTAACCGCTGGGTATACGGCATTGACGGAAGCAGCTGGCCTGAAGACCTGCCTAATATCGGCAACCCCTCAGGGGGGTGGGGCAGCCGCGATGCTGATTATGGCCATAATATGGATATAAGTGGCGGTGGTCAACCCACATGGCCGGTGCCGCCGCTTGCTGGTCATTTTTTTACCATCGATCTGGGCGAGAAAAAAAATATATCTTCGATTGAATACCATCCTAGCATAGGAAATGCTCATCATTTTGCCGAAGGATCTATTTTTATCAGTGATAACGATATAGGTGTTATCCACGATTTATCTCCGGATGCTGAATTCGCATTTGATGTATTAACCGATGGCATCAAGTGGTATGAAATAAATATTGCCGCGCAAAATGGCGGAACTGCTGTTTCCGGCCAGTATATTCAAATACGGTTTACCGAAATTAGTACTCCCGGTACCGGATGGTTCAATGCGGATCTTGGGTTATTACGGATAGCCGTTGAGCAATAACAGGAAAAAAAGGAGTTACCATGACGAAAAAAACAGTCTTGCTCATAACGTTTACCCTGCTTATTGCATCTGTTTCTGCAGCCCAGGATGAAAGACCGTTGATTAACTTCAGGGTATACGGCGAGGCGGTATGGGCGCCAATGGTGTATCGTGCCGAAATGGGAGGTGATATCAGTCATCTGCATGACGGAGGCGCTGGTTTTGGCGTTGCGGCATCCGGCTGGAACGATATCGGCGCTGCCCTTGGTTTTGAATTAACCGGCGCTTCTCCGACTCAATCCATCGGTTTTGAAGTGCAACTCAAGCCGTCTGCAAGTAATAGTGCGGTAAATATCCTTAATAACAGGGCTAATATCTGGATACAGCCGCTTGAAATGCTTAAGGTGTATTTTGGATTGTTCCAATGGTACGAATTGCAGGGGAAAATTGATGGTATTGGCGGTATGTATGGATACGGCGGCGGGAAGGACGACATCTTTCAATCGGTGGACTCAAATATTTTCGGTGCTTTGTTTGTCCTTACCCCTCCCTCCATCGTCCCTGATCCTCTTAAAGGACTTATGCTTTTTAGCAATTTTGGTATTTCAGGATACTTTTGGACTAACGATACAATGACCTGGGCGGCAAGAACGCCGGACATGGCCAAGTATATCTTTTCCACTCCTCATCTTGGTATTGCCTACCGGCACGAATCTTTCGGTCTTGCGCGGTTTCAGTTTATTGCCAGTAATTATAAGTGGGGCGGCGGCAATGACTGGGCTGCAGGGTCGTCTTCTACTTTTATGGGTACTACCAGCACAATCCACGCATTTTATCCTGCCCGTGTACGGGAAGCTGCACAGTTGGAATTGGCGGTAAATCTTACCTCTATACCCAATTTTAATTTTGATATCGGGTTTGGTTTTTCTCTTCCCGTTAAAGTAGTAGGAAATGATACGACAACAGCAAGTACAGCAACAGGAGTTGCTGTCGGGCCTACATTCAGAGAATTAAATTTCCGTCTTTCGCTTCCGGCAATTGATAATCGCCGCCTGGCAGAAAATGTAGGTGATCTCTGGCAGCCACCGTTTAAAATCAATGCCGGTGTAACTTACATACCTCCATTATCCAGTCTTTTCTTTATCTTTCATACGAGGATGAGTTTTGGTGAGCAAATTGCTTTTTCTGACGGATCGGATAATTTTATGGGAGGTTTTAAATTTGAAGCTGGTTTGGGGACTCATTATACCATTGCCAATGTCGGTACAGTTAATTTTGATGTGTCTGTTGCTGCAAAACAGAACGACCGTTTTAACGGCAGAAGCGGTCTTGAGCTCTACAACGAATTGGCTGTAAACAGTATTAATCACAATGGCAGGGTAGATCTGGGTCTTGGCGCTTATTTTACCCGGCCGTTGGGTTTTGGTTCTGTTGTTATCGGTGTTGGTGCTACCCTTCCGATGGGCGGTGACAGGTATTTCTGGTCAACCGACGAGGTCACTGCTATTGGAGGCAATATGCTCAGGCAGGAACATACTGATGTTCACCGCAAGGGGAATATTCTTGTTATTGTACCCATTATATTTACATTGGAATTTTAGGAGGAAAAGAATGAAAACTACCATGAAAAAAAATGGTTTGGTAATGCTTGGTTTGTGCCTTGTGTTGATGTTTGGCTGCAGGGTAACCACTGATATAATTATTCCCGATAATAACGGTGATGATATAAACTGGAATGAAATTGACATCCCGGTTCCCGGCGGAATTCAGCGTCCAAATGATTATATGGGACGGCGGCTTACCATTGATCCCGATACTGAATACCAGAAGATAGACGGGTTTGGCGCTGCTGATGCCTGGACAATGGCATATATGGGAGCATTTTGGAACGAACCGGTAAAACAACAGGTTGCCGATTGGTTATTCAACCAGGGTCCGGATAATAACGGCCAACCCACAGGCATAGGTCTTTCCTTGTGGCGGGTAAATCTGGGCGCAGGGAGTTTTGAGCAGGGGGTAGCCAGTAAGCTCGTTAGTTATCGTCCGGGGATTACCCAGTTGGAGGATGGCGGAGGATTCGTCTGGCCGTTCACCCGCCGCAGTGAATCGTACCTGGCCGATATTAATGACCCGTTTAACGCTACGGTAAACCCGCTCATCGGGGGTCCGCTTGCAGTTGTTACTACCAATGCTACAACCAATATATGGGCAAGTCCTGTAAGCGGAATCGTCTATGATTGGGGAAAATGTTTAGGCCACCAATATTGGATGAGGGAGGCAAAAAAACGGGGTGTGGAAAAACTCATGGCCATTGCTTTTTCCCCGGTAATCCCCTGGACACGAAGCGGTACAGCAAATAATATGCAGATTGGCGGTCAATGGAATCCGGGCAACTGGACATATCCCATGCTGGATCATCACGGGAATCTTAGCGAAGAAGGTTACACAGAATATGCAGAATATATTGCAGATATATTGGATCATTTTGCCGGACAAACAGTAACTGGCCCTGACGGTTTACCGCATCGCTTGAGTTTTGATTATATGTCACCGGTGAATGAGACACAGTTTGACAACAGCAATGACGGCGGTGAAGGATCTGCCTGGTCGAATCAGAATGTCATGAGGTTGTCCAGATCACTGCGTGCCGCCTTTGATAATCCTAGCCGCACTAATCTGGCTGCATTACCTGCGGATTTAAAACCAAAAATAGCTGTTGCAGAAGCCGGTGATTTTACTTCCCTGTATGCCGATGTCGGAAGGAGCACCGATCTTATTGAGGCGTTCTTTAACCCGGCAAGGACAGATACATATATGGCTGACATTCTTCCTCCGTTAATTACCGGTCATACCTATTGGACTCATGAAACTGATGTTTCAATGATTCAACACCGGCAGGCGCTCAGAAATAAAACCAGGCAATGGGGAATTGAAGCGTGGAATACTGAATGGTGCGGACTTGGGTTCGGCGAAGACTACCCGTGGGGTCAGCATGCCGATGCTCCGCCCTGGTATGTAGCGCTGTTTATGGCTAAATTGATTCATACGGATATGGCAGTCGCCGAATTAACATCATGGCAATACTGGACAGCAGTAGATTATGAAAGCGGCATGAAAAATCAGTATACCCTGGTCGGCGCTTCCCCCGGCACACAGATATACGATCCTCTTATGTTTGACAGGCCCGGCCATTTCATGGATAATTCCGGATCGGTTAAAGCACAGTCTACCATGTGGACTCTGGGTAATTATTCTCTCTTTGTCCGTCCCGGATTCACCCGTATTGATGTAACTCCCCATAATTTCAGTAACTACAATGAAAATGATCCCCAGTCATTAAACCACCCGCGAGGGCTTATGGTCACCGCATATAAATCGCCGGCCGGCTTTACCGATTATACGGGGAATCCTCTTAATCGTATTGTAGTGGTATATGTAAACTGGCTCGATGCGCCTCGGCCGATAGCAGTGGATTTTGCCGACGATAGGCTGCCGAAACTTATGCGGTTATATGTAACTACTGAGGGCAATTCCAATAACCATCCCGATGGACGTGACGAAGGAAAAATGGGTATGCGCAGGATGGCACACGAAGACGGTGTGTATACCATTCCGGCTAAGTCTGTTTTAACAGTTGTGTATGATTTTTAAGATTATTTTATTAATATCCGTATTGGCTTTTTCAGCCTGTGCAGAAAGGAGACCCGGTTCAAGACCGGTGACTGTCACTCTTTTAATATTGGGAGACAGGCCTACCGGTAACAGGGTCGATGCCGTATTGGAGGAGATTAATAAAATCACTTCAGAGCGCATAGGTGCAGTGTTAAGACTCCGTCATATCGAATGGGCAAACTGGCAAAATCAATACCAGCTTGCTTTGGCATCCAGAGATTCTTCATTCGATCTGGTGACTACCTCAACTACATGGTTGTTTGCATGGGAAATTGCCCGCCGCGGAGGTTTTTATCCTTTAACACCTGAACTGCTGGAAAAAAACGCTCCAAAAACATGGGCGGCTGTTTCCCCTGCTCACTGGGACATTTGCACCTGGGAAGATAGTATTTGGTTTATCCCGGAAAGCCAGTTTACCCAGTATATTAACCATGGAATGTACTGGCGCAAAGATTGGGCAAAAGAAGGCGGACTTGAAGAAATTACCGTCTTTGAAGATCTTGAAACATATTTCGATATCGTTAAAGAACACATTCCCGATGTATTTCCCTGGGATATCAGCGGCAACCATCTGCCGCTGGGAATGATTGGCGCGTACATGCAGTCTAAAAGGATGGTACAGCCAATTCTTGGTGTTGCTACCGGTAATTACACGCTGTTCGAATATGATGTTAATGATCCGTATACAGTAGTATCACTGGCAATGGATAGTAACGAAATGTTTGAAGCGGCCCGAATGTTTGATCGCTGGGCAAAAAAAGGATTTTGGCGTGAAGATGTGCTGAATTATCAGGGGGAGCCGTATTATCTCTTTATTTCCGGTCTATCGGGCGCTTATCAGCATCATACCAATTCCTTTTTTGGCGTACGGGTAACGATGGATTTGGAACAGCCTGGATCTGATATCCAAATGTATTATTTCGGCCAGGAAAACAATAATGTTAACAAAAATCTTATCACCCATGCTGCAATGGCGGTAAATGGTGCATCCGGAAATGTGGAAAAAGCGCTGCAAATGTATGATCTGTTACGAAACGACCGGGAATTATATCTGTTGTTTAATTATGGCATTGAAGGCATCGATTATATTGTCAATGCAGATGGTGCATTCAGGCGTCCTGATGATTTTAACGATATGACCGATCTGCTGGGTATTAACTTTTGGGGCGGGCGCATGGATGAATTTGAACCGGTGTGGGACAATTGGTGGCCGGGCAGGCAGGACATGATAGATAACCTGAACAGTTTTACCATGGAATATCCCCTGGAAAAATTTATTTTTGACAGCAGCAGAGTCTCGGCAGAAATGTCTGCTCTCGGCAATGTAGCTATGATCCATCTTCCGTCTTTGTATTTCGGCAAGACTGCCGATCCGGATACTGCTGTAGAAGAATTCCGTGCTGCTTTACGGCAGGCCGGTTTTGACAGAGTAAAGGAAGAAATCCAGTTACAGCTTGATCTGTTTAAAACGCAACTTAAGTAAACCAACAAGGATAACCGCATGAAAGACTGGGAAAACCCCGAACTGCTCCATCGTAACAGAGAAAAGGAAAGATCGTATTTTATTCCTTTTCATAACTATAACGCTGCACTTAATGACAAGGATTGTAAGGGTGCCTCTGATTATTACCGGCTGCTCAACGGCGATTGGGCTTTCCGTTATTTCAGCCAATGCATTGATGTTCCCGAAGAACTGTTCGAGAAAGACAGCGATCTATCCGGTTGGGATACTATACCGGTTCCCATGAACTGGCAAATGGCTGGTTATGACATTCCCCAATATACCAATTTTGATTATCCCTACCCGGTTGACCCGCCGTATATTCCTGACGAAAACCCTGCCGGTGTGTATGCCTTTGATGTTATTCTGGCGGATGCATGGGTAAAACGGGATACTTTCATAGTATTCGAAGGGGTCAATACCTGTTTTTACCTATATATCAACGGTGTTTGTGCAGGCTATAGCCAGGGTTCGCACATGCAGAGCGAGTTTAACATTGCCAAATATTGCATACCGGGGAGAAACAGGATTACCGTTAAGGTATTGAAATGGTGTGCTCACAGTTATCTGGAGGACCAGGACTTTTACCGGCTTTCCGGTATTTTTCGGGATGTGTACCTGCTCTCCCGCAGCAAAAGCCGTGTAAGGGATGTTTTTATCACAACAGAGCTGGATGCAGGATATACCGATGCTGTATTGTCATTGAATCTGGAAAAAGAAGGTAATGCTGCCGGTGCTGTTTTATTCAGGCTGCATGCACCGGACGGCACGCTCATTATCAACAAGGAAATTAGTTTTGGCGAAACGCGCTTTGACATCATCGCTCCGGAAAAATGGAATGCCGAAACCCCTTGTCTCTATACTGCCATTATTTCATATATGGACGAATGGATTCCGTTTGATGTTGGTTTTCGGAAAATAGAGGTTGCCAAAACCTGTGCCCTGCTTGTCAACGGTACAGCAGTTAAGCTTAAAGGTTTTAACCGTCATGATACCCATCCTGTCCTGGGTCATTACACACCGCTGGATCATATGCGGCGGGATATAGAGATGATGAAACAGCATAATGTCAATGCTGTTCGAACATCGCATTACCCCAACTCGCCGGAGTTCTACCGTCTGTGCAACCGTTATGGTTTGTATGTTATTGACGAGGCGGATTTGGAAATGCATGGTTTTGCCAACCGCTGCCGCAGCGCCGGATACCGTTACAGTAATTTTGATTCCGCATGGCCCCATGAAAAGCCCGAATGGAAAGAAGCTTTTTTGGATCGGGCCAGGCGCATGGTAGAGCGTGATAAAAACCACCCCAGTATTATCATGTGGTCGCTGGGAAACGAAGCGGCTTTCGGCTCAAACCATATTGCCATGGCAGACTGGATACACAAACGTGACAATACCAGGCTGGTGCATTACGAAGGGGCAAACCTTGCTGTCCGCAGTTACCCTGATGACGATTATTCTGATGCCTGCGTTGATGTTGTCAGTGTTATGTATCCCACCCTTGAGGATTTAGAAACCCAGGGTAAAAATGTAAAAAAGGAAGCACGTCCGTTTTTTCTGTGCGAATATGTTTTTTCGATGGGCAACGGCCCCGGCGGTGCTGCCGATTATTGGGATATAATCTATAAATACCCCCGATTAATCGGCGGCTGTGTATGGCAGTGGGCGGATCATGGTCTTTTAAGGAGTGACGAAAACGGGAAAAAGTATTTCAGTTATGGCGGCGATTTTGGGGAGTTCCCCCATTGCGGAAATTCGTGTAATAACGGTTGTATTATGCCAGATGGTACACCGTATCCGGGCCTGCGGCAGATAAAGGCCGTTTACCAATACATCAGAAGCGACCTGATCAAATCCAGTGAAAATAGTATTACCGTAAAGATAACCAATCTGCACCATTTTATTAATTTAAGTTCGTATGAAGGACATTGGTCTTTAACCAGTGATGGTGCAGTAACGGCGGAAGGCAGCTTTGCTGTTCCCGCTATATCACCGGGAAAATCGCAGCACATAACGATCAAGGCATTCATTCCGGCAGCAACCTGGCATGGAGTTTTTCTGAATATCAGTTATCGTCTGGTACAAAGCTGTCTGTGGGCGCAGAAAGGGTTTGAGATCGCAGCTGCACAGCTTACACTTCCTGTTGCAAAGGCGGCAATTGTCCGGCTGGGTAAAAATTATATACCGCTGAGCATAAGTACACAGGGTAAAAACACTGTTTTGGAAGGTGATACATTTAAATATGTGTTTAATAATGTATGCGGTTCCTTTGAATCTCTTAAACGCAATGGAGTGGAATTGCTGCAAACCATGCCAAAACTTGGTGTGTGGCGCGCCCCCCTGGATAATGATCCCAGTTGGACTGTACAGGGAAAATGGGCCGATGAAAACCCTGAGCATGTTCATAGCAAGGTGTATGCTGTCCAGACAGAAAAAAACAC
>Ga0099364_10005782_pt1 | contig 18232 bp, 15 predicted proteins | sample TergutTh196P3_FD_73070 | JGI IMG/M metagenome (GOLD analysis project Ga0099364, IMG submission 73070) | Microcerotermes parvus P3 segment gut microbial communities from Pointe-Noire, Republic of the Congo - Th196 P3 | ecosystem: Host-associated > Arthropoda: Insects > Digestive system > Gut ...
TTCCTTTGTAGTATCTACCAGGGCTTCTGTAACAACTTCGCGGGTTTTGTTTTTTCTTGTAACAAGATCTTGTAAAAGTTTCCTGTTTGCTTCAATTCTTTGAACCTTTTCGACTCTGGTCATGGCATAAATGGCTTCTGCCTCTTTTCCATAACCTTGTTCAATAGGACCTTGTTTACCAGGATCCTGTTTTGCTTTATCGTTCTGTTGTTTTGACTGTTGTTCAGTAAAATCATGTTCTTTTTCCCAATTAGCCGGTTTAACTACAGCTTTTTCCCTTACTGCAGCAAAGTCTTCTTCGGAAATATTGTATTCCCAGCTGCCGGCTTGCTGCCAAAAGAGTTTGTTGTTATCGTACAAAACCTTAAACGGCATTTTTCTATCTTTATTTGCTTTTTTATTTATGCATAATACAGCTATATTATCCTCGAGCATAATTTTTACATATTCTCTGTTGATTTTTTGCACATCATCCTGCAGAAACAGAGCCTTGGTCAGAGTTATAACTGTATCGCTTTCTGTCATATCAAATCCATCCTTTCAAATATATTCTTGAGTTTTTCAAGTTCTTTGCCAGGATCTATTTCAGATCCGGTTCGCAGATAAAAAAGCCGGCATTCAACAGTTTTGCCAAAAATATCTTCTGCAGCCTGTTTGTATATGGCAAGCTGAGCAGTATGCCGGCTGATATCCTGTTCTCTGTCGGTCTTAAAATCTACTACATAAATGACATTACCATCGTCAAAAAGCAGATCGATAATACCGGAAACAATAAACCGCCGCTTCCCTTCCACTCTTGTAAATACAGGATACTCTGTTTTAATAAAATTTGCAGAGAGTGCTTTATGGCCCAAAGGAGAGTTAAAAAATTCTTTAGCCATTGTCGAGGCTGCCGATGCAAGAGCTTTTTGTTTATCTTCTCCAATCCCGGCGCAAAAAGAAGGAAGCAAAGGTTTTTGATCGTTTAAAATGGCTTCAATAAAACTGTGGACAATGGTGCCAAATTCCTTTGCTTCAATTCCGCATTGTAAAAGCAATAAATCTAATTCATCAGGCTGTCTAAAGCCTCCGGCTGTATTTGGCTGTTCAAAAGAATCTGCTATAATACTAGTAACGCTTACAGTCTGCGGAAAAAATTGGTATGGAGAAACTTCTGGTATGTTCTGATAGTCTTTTTGGAAAAACTGTGCTGTTTTTTCCTTTTGTACAGCTACGCTGGACGGTACATTGAACTTGGATACATTTATTGCATCAATAGTGTAAAGAGGATTATCGGCACTTAAGCTGGGAAGAAGCCGTAAAAAACTTATCGATTGTACAGTTTGTTTAGTTCTGTACTGCTCCAGTCGATTAACAATAAATTCTTTTCCATATCCTCCATACATATCCGGATTAAGGTTTTCCAGTTCTTTTTTGTTTTGTTCGGGAATTACAGCGCTAATAAAAAGCTCCTGTTCTGCTCTTGTCATAGCTACATATAAAAGCCGCCGTAGTTCTGCTTCAGTTTTGTCTCGGTGTTCTTCACTTTCTGCAAGGTAAAAATAGTCTTCGGCATCGGGAAATTGCTCTGATTGGGGAAACTGCAGAAATATCCCCCAGCGTTCAGAGAAATATGCAAGCCCCGGATCCAAAGAAGTCTTTTCTTTGCTGCCGCAGCCATATACAAACACAACAGGAAATTCCAGGCCCTTGCATTGATGTATTGTCATTATTTTAACTCCGCTTTCTTCATCGCCGGGAAGGACCGAGTCATCGGGTTTTTCCTGCTTGTTTGCCAGGTCTTCAAGATAATCCAAAAATTCAACCAGTCCGCCGCCGCGTTCTTCAATAGTTCGTGCCTGTTCGAAGAAAAGATCATAATGATCCAAATATACCTGGGAAACAGCAGACCAAAGAGCTTCAAAACGATATCCTTCCCCGTACCAGAGTTTTGTAATTAAGGAGCTAACCGGGAGATCCTGTGCATCAAGTAAAAGTTCATTGTAACAACGGCGGGCTTCCTGGAAAGCCCTGGAATCAGAAGGCGGTAGTTTATCATCCAGTGATAGATCAAATATCTGTACTCCCTCAAGCATGCACAAGGTAAAAGCATCTTCACTTAAACGGACAAAGGGAGAGCGGAGCAATGCTCCGTAAGCAATACGATCTTTTGGATACACAAGCAATTTTAAAAAAGCCCAGATATCGTTTAACGGGGCATCGTTAAAAAGCGCTGCCGGTCTGCCGGAACTAAAAGGAATGCCATGTTGTTTAAATACCCGTTCCAATGATTTTTGATGAGTAGCGGCCCGCAATAATACAGCAATATCATTAAAAATATACTTTTTCTTATCTATCAAATTTCTTATTGTACCTGCAATATAGGACGCTTCATGATCCTGAGCACTAAAATAATCATTTTGATCCATGCAGCCCTTGTCAAAGAACGCAAAGTGAAGTCGTGGTGCTGCAATAGGTTTTTCTTCATACTGAGTCCAACGGTAAACAGCCTGATAGGTTTCTGTTTCGGCAACAGGAAATATTCCATTAACAGGCTGGATAGTATTTTCCCGATAATTCCCGCCAAAAATAAGGTTAAAGGCACGAATAAGAGTGTTGTGCGAACGGTAATTTTTATTTAAACTAAGACTGCATTTAGTTTGTTTTGTCAGCTGCCGAAATACCGATACATCAGCTCCCCTAAAACGGTATATGGATTGCTTTTCATCCCCTACATAAAATACTTTGGCAGGATCGGCAAGCAATTCAACCAGTTCCCGCTGAAGGCTGTTATTATCCTGAAACTCGTCGATCATGATCATCCTAAAAGATTCGCGGTACATAGTTCTGATATCTTCATATACACGCAAGCCGTCCACAGCAAGCTGTGCAATATCGTTAAATGTAAGTAGTCCTGTTTCTCGTTTTTTTTGGTTAAGTATTCCCTGATACTCTGCAATGAGGGGAAACACTGCCCGTACTATGCCCCATTGAAATGCATTATTTGCCATTGCTTTTAGCTGAATATTTAATTCTTTTAATTCACTAAAAATATCCTTGATTAGAAGGGCGGTTTGATCTGTTATTTTACCGCTGAATACATAGCATAAAAGTTCAGAAAGAAAATCTAAATATGTTATTATCTTCTTTTTTATAATAATATTTTCTTCCGCATCCGAAAACAATGATTTAATGGATGGAGCCTGTACCATTTTTGGAAGTACTGTATTAAGATGCATGTATAACGGCTTTCCAACAGGTATTTGGCTTTGCATATCCCGGATTAGCACCAGCTGTTCATCTGTACGGGAAACCAGCTTTGTCCAACATTGTATTATTTCATTTCGTTGAAATGTTTCAAAATGGTCAAAATCCAATGGTGCAGAAATCGTACTGTGTTTCAATATAGGACGGACAAAAAGTTCCTTGACAATATTGGTTATTTTTTTCTCTGCAATAAGAGTCTGTATAACAGGATTATTACGTTTATCCAATACAAAACGCAGAGCTAGGGAGCGAGCCATATCCCTAATACGGATTTCGTCGCTCTTAAAATCAGGACTTATCCCAAAACGGCGGGAAACAGTCCGGGCTATTCCTGCACAAAATGAATCCAGAGTAGATATATGGGCCTTATGAAAATTTTCTAGCGCTTTATGGGCATATTCATTATGCGGTGCATAATCGGAAAGAATGGAATAAATACGGCGATACATTTCGTTAGCCGCTTTGTTGGTGAAAGTAATGGTAAGTATCTGTTCGATTTCGCAGCTGCCGCTCATTATTAGCCAGCCGTAACGTGCACAAATTACTCTTGTTTTCCCCGATCCTGCCCCAGCGCTCACTACAATATTTTCTTCTGCAAGGGCAGCGGCACGCTGTTCATCGTCCAGATCCTCAATAAAGGAAAAAATGTCTTCCGAGGACTTCATTATATAAGGGTGACACATTTATTAATTTTATGGTAGCATAGATCATGCTTAAAGGACGTCATTTAGTTGAACCCGGAGACTTTAGCAAGGAAGAATTGGAAGGGCTTTTTTCCCTGGCAGAAAAAATCGAAGATGATCCAGCCTTTCTTAGGGAATGCTGCCGGGGGAAAATTCTGGCAACCTTATTTTTCGAACCCAGCACCAGAACCCGCCTTTCTTTTGAAGCAGCCATGCTCCGTCTGGGCGGCAGCAATTTGGGTTTTGCAGAGCCAAGTTCCAGCTCTGCCGCCAAGGGAGAAAGTCTGGCGGACACAATCCGTACTGTTTCCTGTTATGCCGATGCCATTGTAATGCGAAACCCCAAGGAAGGAGCAGCGCTTCTTGCTTCCCGCTTTTCTGCTGTACCGGTAATAAATGCAGGAGACGGCGGACATCATCATCCAACACAAACACTTACAGACCTTCTTACCATTAAAAGAGTTAGGGGCGAAACAGCAAACTTAACAATAGGTTTTTGCGGAGACTTAAAGTTCGGTCGTACTGTTCATTCATTGGCAAAAACCCTTTCCCGTTATCCCGGAATAAAGATGATTTTTATTTCCCCTCCGGAACTAACCCTGCCGGATTATATAAAAGAAATGCTTAGTACAGAAAAGATCCCTTGCCAGGAGGCAGAGCGGCTGGAAGAAGTAATAGGCGATTTGGATGTACTGTATATGACACGGGTACAGCGGGAACGTTTTTTTAACGAACAGGATTATATACGCCTTAAGGATTTTTATATTCTAACAATGGAAAAAATGGAAAAAGCAAAAAAGGACATGATTATTCTTCATCCCTTGCCCAGGGTAAACGAAATTGCCGAAGAAGTGGACAACGACAAAAGGGCTGTATATTTTAAACAGGCAAAATACGGCATGTATGTACGCATGGCTCTTTTGGCATCGCTCTTGGGTGTTGTATAGAGGTAAGTATGTTAAACGTAGAAAAAATAAAAAATGGTATTGTCATAGACCACATTAAGGCTGGTCAGGGTATTAGGATATTTAACTGGTTGGGCCTGGGCAAGGCGCCTTACAATGTTGCTTTTGTGGTAAATGCCAGTTCTGCACAAATGGGACGTAAGGATGTTATTAAGATTGCAAATACCATGGAGATTAATCTTGAAGTCCTGGGATTAATAGATCCCAATATTACTGTTAATACCATTGTAGACGAAAAAATAACCGGAAAGATTAAAATACAACTTCCAAAGCGTGTAGAAAATGTACTTATCTGTAAAAATCCCCGCTGCATAACTTCTTCGGAAAAGGTTCCCCATATTTTTTACCTTCATGATTCTGCCCAGGAAAGCTACCGCTGTGAATACTGCGACGATATTCGCAGCGCATCAGATTTCCGGTAAAGTGTAATGTCTCTTTTGCTTTTAAAAAACTTCCGCCTTGTTGATGAAACAACAGATACTTATGGCTCGGTTTTTGTCGAAAACGGTATAATTACAAAAGTATATACCAGCGAAAATGTAAATGCCATAAAAAACATTGAATCCAGCTTAAACCAAACAGATAAGCTGTTTGATGGAAAACAAAATCTGGTATTAATGCCTGCCTTTGTGGATCTTCATGCTCATTTTAGGGAAGCTGGTATTGATAATGATAACCGTATTCCTTCGGAATGCCGTATTCTTTCAGAATACTTGGGGTCTGCCTGTAAGGCTGCTGCTGCAGGAGGATACGGGACAGTTGTATGCATGGCAAATACCAATCCGCCAGTGGATACCATAACTCAGGCACAAGTTATAAAGAAGCGCTGTGATGCCTTGGGTCTTATTGATGTATACCCCGCATTGTCATTGACCAAGGGAATGGAAGGCAAGGAACTTTCAGAAATTACACTCTTGCCCGAAAAGCAGGAACAATCTTCCAATACAAACATCGCGAAATGTATACGCCTTATATCGGAAGACGGCAAAGATATCGCTGATGACACATTGTTCCTGTCAGCCATGGCAGAGGCCCGCCGTACCGTCCAGCAAAGCTGTACTGGCACAGTTCTTTCCTGCCATTGCGATCTTGATGGAGAAAATAATGCAACAAAGCGGGTATTAGAATTGGCAAAGAAAGCAGCCTGCCGCCTCCACATTGCTCATGTTTCTACCAAAGAAGCAATAGCAATGATTGACCAAGCAAAAAAGGGCAAAACACACATAAGCTGCGAAGTAACTCCCCATCACATAGCTCTAACAGAAGAAGCTGCCGTTAAACTGGGAGAAAAATCCCATGGCCGGGTTAATCCGCCGCTTAGAAGCGAAGAAGACAGACAGGCCTTAATCACAGCAATTGCAGACGGTACGATAGACGCCATTGCTACAGATCATGCGCCTCATACCCTGGCAGATAAGGAAAAGGGAGCCCCTGGTTTTAGCGGACTGGAAACAGCCTTTGCTGTTTGTTATAACACCCTTGTTATGCCGGATATAATTAAGCTTTCAAAACTTTCTTCGTTAATGAGCGCTGCCCCTGCCCGTATACTCGGTCTGGGCAGGGGAAACCCCGATCAGCGCCGGGGACATATTAAACCGGGAATGCGGGCAGACTTTGCCATTGCAGATCTTTGTGCAATATGGACAGTAGAGCCGGCAGACTTTTTTTCGCTGGGAAAAAATTCTCCCTTTGCCGGCAAAGAACTAAAAGGCAAAATTGTGCAGACAATCCGGGGCGGACGAATTGTGTTTGATCAGCAATCAACATGAAAAAGTTCCGTATAAACAAGCTTATTTTTCTTTCCTGATACCGGTTTGTGTTCAGAATGCATTAGACTTAAGCGATTAACCGGGATAATAATATCTTCTGTTTCAAATGGCCAAAGATCGCTGATTATTTCCCTGCCCAGGGTTATGTGGGGAGTATAAGGCCTTGAGTCTATTTTAAAATTGTGGGAAATAAGTTCGGAAACAAGTCTGCCTTGCAGTTTTTCCAGTGCCGTCTGGCCAAGCGAAACAGTTCCGGCGCTATTATTTTTTTTAGCAGCCATTCCAAGCCACCATAGTTCTTTGGCACCCCGCTTAAAAAAGCCTGTCTTATTAAACACAAGTTCAAAGGCGGAATTAGGTTTTTCATCAACAGAAGCAGCCTGCTCCATGGCAGCTTTTATATCCGGCAGCCGCTCTTGTGGAGTTTCACCCAAAAAAACCAGCGTTAAGTGGAAGTTTTCCGGCGGAGGGAACTTTCCCTTTTTTGCCTTTTCCCTAATCCTGTCCTGTATCGCAAGGATACGATTTTTTATTTGTTCGTCAAAGTTAATCGCTATAAAAAGTCTCATTTTATTATTCATTGTAATTATAAACTCTACTGGGGTGTAGGAGACAGATATTTAACTCTAAAAAATTCAAAATGCGGAAGGAGCCAAATAAATTCATTAACCGGCCCTCTATAGAGTTCAAAATCATCCAGCATTCCATTTCCATTTTGTTCTACATTATCAATTGTAATATCAAACCAAATAGACAGGCTGGAATAGGTATTTCCTCTTTCATATTCATTAATAATGTTTTTCATATCATAATCTGTTAGATATTTTTCTATATATATATCGTATTGATTTGTTTCATCTGCTGTTTCATTTAAATACATAAAAATATTTACCTCGTTTCTGTCCAATAAAATATTATAATCGCCAATTAGTATATTACCGCTGGTAAATTCAAAGTTTGTTATCTGAAAATCACCGGTATATTGTACAGGTATACAAAAGAAATATCCTTTTTCATTATTCAACAGGAAAATAGATAGGGAGTTTTTTACAGAAAAATTATACTCGGAAAAATCGTTTTGGCTTGTACCGTCCAGCGAAGCTGTACCGTCCAGCAAAGCTGTACCGTCCAGCAAAGCTGTACTGGCACAATTTGAGAAAATTATTATTAAAAATAAACCCATAATTTTTTTCACATTTATCTTCAAAAGGCAATTTCTCGCCTTTCATTCTATCATGTTTTTATACTGTTGTCTCTGTGTCTCTGTGAGAGCTAATTCGAGTACCGTTAATCTGCTCTAGAAGAAATTGCATCAAACAAGTTATATTTAATCCAGGATGAATAATACTAAAATAGAAATTATACAAGGTGATATTACCTGTATGAAAACAGACGCTATTGTTAATGCCGCAAATTCAAGCCTTATGGGTGGGGGCGGCGTTGATGGAGCCATACATCGAGCTGCAGGACCAAGCCTTCTTGATGAATGTATGCGTATCGCAGAGAAAAAGCGAAACATTCCCAATGGTCCTTGTCCTCCGGGAGATGCTGTTATTACCGAAGCGGGAAAACTTCTTTGCAAAAAAATAATACATACTGTCGGCCCAATTTGGCGCGGAGGAAAATCCAATGAAGCAGAGACTCTTGCTTCATGTTATCGCAAAAGTCTCCTCCTTGCCCAATCCGCAGGGCTTAAGAGCATTGCTTTCCCTAACATCAGCACCGGAGTTTACGGCTACCCAAAAGATAAAGCTGCTAAAGTTGCAGTAGAAACAATACATCATACTTTGCCAGAAACACCAGGTATCGAAAAAATTATCTTTGTCTGCTTTGATGAGGATAATTATAAACTCTACGAGGGGTTATTAAAGGAGTCTGATAAGGAGTGATATAATGACAAACCTGCCTCTCTGCAAAGCTTTTACCCTGCTGGAAAGCGGTCCCGTTGTCCTGGTAACAACAAACAATGGCGGCAAGCAAAACATAATGACACTCTCCTGGACCATGGTCCTGGATTTTACTCCGCGTTTTGCTTTTATGACAGGCTCCTGGAATTATTCTTGCAAAGCTCTTATACAAACAGGCGAATGTGTAATTGCTGTCCCTGCATTTGACCTTTTAAAAAAGACTGTACAAATAGGTTCATGTTCCGGCACGGAAATAGATAAGTTTAAAAAGTTTAAATTAACGCCAATGAATGCAGAAAAGATATCTGCTCCTTTAATTAAAGAATGTTATGCAAATATAGAATGCCGTATTGTAGACCACATTAAGCAGTATAACATTTTTGTACTTGACGGTCTTGCAGCCTGGGTTGATAACAAACAGGCAGAAAAACGCTGCTTCCATGCCATTGGAGACGGCAGGTTTATTTGCGACGGCGAAATAATAAATCACCGCCGTATTATGGCTTCTAAAATACCGGAGGGGGTGTGATAGAAGAAAATATGGATAAATCATTCCTCCTTACTTTTGCTTCACTTCATTCATAAATAAATCATTCAGCCCCTCGCCCATTGTCGGGTGAGTGAAAATCTGGTCGCGTAACTGCATATATTTTATATCTGTCTGCATGGCAAATGACACAAGGTTGATGATTTCATGTGAATCCTCGTGATAAAGCGTTGCGCCAAGGATTTGGTCAGTTTTGGGATCAACCAGAGCTTTTAAAAGGCCGCGGGGGTTCTGTACAATATTTGCCTTGACGATTTTTGCAGCCGGCATTTTAAACAGGCGATATTTCCTGCCCGCCGCCTGTGCCAACTGTTCATCAAGCCCAACACGCGAGAGTGTCGGTGTGATAAAAACATTGTAAGGAACATTTTGCCGCTGGGAACTTGTAAGTCTGCGGCTGCCGTCGCCAAAAAGCTGGCTTGTAACGATGCGAAAGTCGTCAGTCGAAAGATAATAGAACTGACCGCTGCCGCGTACATCGCCCAGCGCCCAAACCTTGTCATTGGTGGTTTTAAGTGTATCGTCAACTTTAATATAACCATTTGGCTGGAGTTCAATACCAGCCGCAGGCAGGTTAAGCTCGTCAATATTTGGCTTACGGCCTGCTGCAATAAGAATTTTATCTGCTGTAAAAACCTTGCCGCCTGCCAACACTTCATTGTCCGAAATCTTCTCTATTGGCGTATTTAAATGGAAAATAATTCCGGACTCTGTCAAATCTTTAAAAACTTCATCCGCAATATCCTTGTCTTCATGCGGTAGGAATCTGCTGTTAGGTTCGAGTACCGTAACCCTGCTTCCAAAGCGCCTAAACATGCCTGCAAACTCCAGGCCGATATAGCCAGCGCCGATAATTACAAGGTTTTCCGGCAGTTCCTCAAGCTCCATCGCACTTTCCGACGTAATGACATTTTTACTGTCGTGAATGCCCGGAATTTCGGGAATAACAGGCGTTGCGCCTGTATTGATAAAAATCCGTTCGCCTTTCAGGCCTGTAACTGTTCCGTCAGGAGCAGTAACTTCAATTTCAACATGTTCCGCTTGGTTATGACTGATAAACTTAGCCAGACCATTTAAATAAGACACGAGCGGCTGGTTCAGCGCGCCATTTGCCGCACCACTGTGCATTTTTTCACGTGTCGCATATTTTAGCTTCATTGCCTCTGTAAATGGCAGATTACGATTACCCGCAGTAATCAGCGTTTTCGATGGTACACAGCCGACATTTGGACAAGTCCCGCCGTCCATCGCGCGGTCTCGCTCGATAATTAGGCTCTCTTCGCCTTCCTGGCTGAACTTCGCTGCAAGTACGCGCCCCGCCTTGCCAAAGCCAATAATGATGTTTTTGCATTCTTGTTTTTCCATATGTTATCCATTAATCCGCTGCTTTAAAATTATATACAGGTTTTACTGTATTGATAATCCTGGCAGCAGGAGCAATGTTTCGTACAATATCGTCCATATTTTTATATGCCATGGGGCTTTCATCAAGTGTTTTCTTGTGAACAGAACTTGAATAAATACCCTCCATTTGTTTCTTAAAATTATCAAGAGAAAGTGTTTTTAATGCTTTATTTCTGCTCATAAGCCGTCCGGCGCCATGCGGTGCAGAAAAGTTCCAGTCTGGATTTCCAAGTCCTTCGCATACAAGACTGCCGTCGCGCATGTTAATGGGAATAAGCAATTTTTCTTTTGCTTTTGCAGAAACCGCCCCTTTGCGCAAAATCATTTCATCGATATCAATATAATTATGCACTGTGGTAAATCCTTCGTAACTGCTGGTTTTAGAAATTCCAAGCGCTTCACAAATAAGCTGCATCATTGCTTTACGGTTAACAGCGGCAAAGAATTGGGTTATCTTCATGTCGTTGATATAATCATCAAATAAAGAACCAACTGCATAGGCCAGGTCTTTGGGAACGTCCACAGGCGCTTGTACATTACTATTGGTATTACCATTAAGCTGTTTCCAGGCTTCTTTTTGATACCATTCTGCTATTTCCAAACCAAGATGCCGGCTTCCGGAATGAATAACAATATATAAGCTTTCACTTAGATCCCTGCCTGCTTCTATAAAGTGGTTGCCTCCGCCAAGCGTGCCTATACTTAATCGTGCCCTCTCTATATTAGCCTCTGGGCAGCGAATATCCTTAAAAGAAACCAATTCGGCAAATTCATGCTGTTCCTTGCGGACATTCCTGCCGCTGGGTATATTTTTATAAATCCATGTATCAAGTTTAGCTGGATCAAATTCTTTCGAAACCAAATCATCTTTTGGAATAATCATTGTTTCCATTCCGCACCCAATATCTACACCAACGAGGTTTGGAACGACTTTATCTGTTATAGTCATGGTCGTGCCTATTGTACAACCGGCTCCTGCATGGACATCCGGCATTAAACGAATAATGCTTCCTTCGGTAAAAGCCTGATCGCATAATAGTTTAATTTGCTCGAATGACTTTTCATCCAGGGTATCGGTAAAAACCCTGGCTGTGTTGTACTTGCCGCTAATCTCTATCATGGATTATATTATAATAGCAGATATGGAAAATACAACCAACAAAAATTACGAAAGCTTTGATAAAATTGAATCCTTCATGAAAGATGTATTCATAAAAGTAGGCGTACCGCCGGAAGATGCAGCAATTTGCGCCGATGTATTAATCGAATCGGACAAAAGCGGTATCGATTCCCATGGGATAGGCAGATTTAAACCCATTTATATTGATCGGATAAAAGATGGCATTCAAAATCCGGTAACGCACTTTGAAGTGGTCAGGGATCATCTTGCTGCGGCGGTGATTGACGGGCATGACGGCATGGGTCATGTAATCGGCAAAAGATCAATGGAAATGGCCATAGACAAAGCCCGGCAGCATGGGCTGGGTATGGTGGTTGTACGGAATTCCACTCATTATGGCATAGCCGGCTATTATGTCAAAATGGCAGCCAGGGAAGGGATGATAGGAATTACCGGAACCAATGCACGGCCTTCTACAGCGCCTACCTTTGGTATCGAGAACATGCTGGGAACCAATCCCTTAACTGTGGGGCTTCCAACAGATGAGGATTTTCCCTTTTTACTGGACTGCGCCACTTCGGTTTCGCAGCGGGGAAAAATAGAACATTACCAAAGAATAGACAAAACCATGCCATCCGGCTGGGTTATTAACAACGACGGCAGCGCCGAAACAGAAGCTGCAAAGGCACTGGAAGGGCTGACAAACGGAACTTCGGCCCTTGCCCCCCTGGGCGGTCTGGGAGAAGATACAGCCGGTTATAAGGGTTACGGTTATGCCACTGTGGTGGAGATACTTTCTGCAGCCCTCCAGCAGGGTCAATTTCTTAAGGCTTTAAATGGTATGGATGCCAACGGAAAAAAAACTCCCTATCATCTTGGACACTTTTTTATCGCCATAGATATAAGCGCCTTTGTTGAACCGGACACGTTTAAAAAAACCACCGGCGATATTTTAAGGGAACTGCGCTCTTCCAAAAAAGCCCCTGGACAGGATCGAATATATACCGCAGGCGAAAAGGAATATCTGGCCTGGCTTTCCAGGAAAAAAACCGGCCTGCCATTAAACGATAGCTTAAAAAAAACCATTAAAGCGCTAAAAGAAGAATATAATCTGGATTCCTACGATTTTGCATTTTAATAGTATGTTTGTATTTTATGAGTATTGAGAAATTCCCGGTTTAGGTTCATACTTATTATAATGACACTCAACCAGGAAGATGCACTCTACGATTTTCTCGAAAATGTTACAGAACCATTTACCCTGGATGATATTTGCGCCTTTGTACGGCTGGTTGAACCCAAACGGAGCAGCAGGCTTAATACAGAAACTGCTTCGTTTATTGAAACCCGGCACATGGCTTTTCCACTGCCGGGAAAACAATGGATATCCAGGCGGGGCGCCTTTGAACGAAGCCGTTTTGTGATCACCCCTACCCGGCTGGAAAATGCCAACGGAATCCTTGTTCCCGGCCATCGCTGCCTTCCCTTTGTTAATCCGGTATTACTTCCCCAGGAATATCATTTTCGCTGGAAGGGGAGCAATGTTCTCTATTCCACTACAGAAAGCACACCAGAGGATTTTTATCCATTTTATACCCTCTATGGCGAAGAATATGCCCCCCAGTATGTTGCACGGGATAACCCGGAAAATGAAAATGCATTTACCAGCGATCCTTATGAAGACCCGCCGGAAGTTTCCATACATACCCTGGATATGCGGAATATTTACCGGGAATCTTCCTTTGTGCCGGGAGATCACTTTGCTGTAACTGTGATTAACTGGAAAGAAGGAATTTTTGAACTGGAGAAAGTCAGCGCAAAAGATTGGTCCCAGAAAGAAATTGATGAATGGATTGCTGCAGCAGAAGAAGGATTCCGATCTTCTTTTGCTTACCTGGGTCCGGCTTCTTCTACAGAAGAACAAATTGCCTATGCTTATTGGTTTGGCGGGCAGCGGATGCGCAGCCTGCCTGCTCTTGCCATGGAAAACTTTCTCTACGAAGTAACAGATACAATAGAGACAGTTGCTTACGGTATAGAAACCCGCTTTTGGTATGCCGGCAAGGATATTCCCGACCGTAAGGATCTGGAAGGAGTACGCAGCCTTCCGGACAGAACAGTAATAGAAGAAATCCTGTATCGCCACGGCGTACCCATTTCGGAATATGTAGTTCAATCCTTTGTACGGGATGCCCTGTACCGCGGCGAAGAAGACAGCAATAGCCCGGATTTTTTTAACAAGATCATTGATAGGATCATCCCGGCATTCGCCGGACTTAAAGGGCGGGACAGAGAATATTTAGCAGATTATATTCTGGAAGTCTTTAAAGAATTTAAAGCCGGATATTCACATTTTGCCGACTATTCCATGGGCGCCATACGCCAGCGGGTTGGAGAGCTCCACAGTGCAGTGGTAGAGCTGGCGGCAAAACTCCAAAAAAGCGACATGGATCCATCCTGGCTTCCAAAACATACATTTATTGTACTGTCCCAAATTCAGGGGCACGTTGCCAGTATCCTGGAAGACCTGGATGCCTGCGAGGGTCCGCCCAAGACAGAGCTTGAAGCAATGGATAATTCTGTTGACTGCATGATCGAAACTTATGAAGATATACGGGATCTCATTAACGAAGCATTAAATAATTTCCGTAAAAACAACATTGGACTTTGGCAAAAAATGGAAACACAGGAAAATTCTTCCTGGCGGATAATACAAATAAGTCTGGGAGGAACAGATATTTGGCGGCGCTTGGTAATTCCCGATTCCTATACCTTTGACGAACTTGCAGTTTTAATCCGTGCCATTTTTAACTGGAATAGCGAAGAATTTAATTTTAACCTGGATTTAAACCCAGGCGATAAATCCATAGGTGATATATGCCGCAGGGGAATAAGTGAATTTATCTGCGAGATAGGACTTAAATGGACAGTAAAAATTATTATCCTTTCGTGGTACCAGGCAAAACCCGGAGAGCGGGTAAGCTGTGTTGCTGGTGCAGGAGCTCCGCCGCCGCGTTTTATCGACGGCCCTCTTCGTTTCCGGCGTTTTATATCTGCACTGGAACGGGGCGGAGACGGACGGCATCTTACCCTTAATGAAATGGCAAGGGATTATGATCCGGAGGGTTTTGATATTGATTCATGTAACCATGCCATTCAGGGATTAAGTTAAAGTTTTTTTCGTCTTGATGCGACAAAACGGGAAAAATCGTTTATATTTTTAACAGCTATTTTTTCGGGAAAAAGTTCCATACGCCGCTGATTTACAAAATGGTTTACAATGTCTCTGGCCTGGTTTACGCTCATTCCAGCCCAGTGAGCTACATCTTCTACAGTTGTATTAAATTCCCGCCGTTCTGTGGTTTTATCAATATTGGTTTGAGTCTCGTCCAGCATTAAAAATACATCGGCAATTTTTGCTTGATCATCATCCAGGGTAAGTATCATAAAACGGCGCTTGGAATCGTAAATGCGTTTGGTAAACATTTTAAGCAGAGTAAGGGCAATCTTTGGATTCCCCAGCATTAGAATTTCAAAGTTTTGCCGGTTAAACTCCAGCACCTTTACCGTATCCAATGCAATGGCAGTTGCTGAACGGGGAGAATTTTCCAAAAGCGCCATTTCGCCGAACATCTCCGACGGCTGCAAAATATCCAGGGTTTTTTCTATGTCTCCTATTATCTTAACCAATTCCACCCGGCCCGACTGAATTAAATAAAATGCATCTCCCGGTTCAAATTCGGAAAAGATCATTTCTCCAGCCTGAAAAGTTCTGGCAAAACGGCCAAAAGCTGACATATCCATAGTATCTTACGCTCCCCCCAGGGCTTTAAGCGCCCGTTTTGCTTTTACCTTCATCCCATCATCTTCATCGCCAGGCATGGTAAGTATCTTTTTATAAAAAGTAACAGCTTGCTCTTTTTTTCCAAGTTTTTCGTAGGATTGTCCCATAAAGTAAAGAGCATTTCCCAAATCTGGATGCTTGGGATATTTTGTTATCATAACAGTAAAACTTTTTATACAATCATCAAACTTATTAAGAAAGAATAAGCAGCGGCCTATTTCGTAGAAACTCTTGGCAATATATTCCGGATCTTCATCGGCATCAATTATTTTTTTAAATGCAAGATAGGCCTGCTGATATTTTTCCTGGGTAATCATGCTAACTGCATCATAGTATGCTTTTGTAAAATCCCCCATTTGCTCTTTCGATCCGCCTTTATCGGGAAAAGCATTATCGGACATAATTGAAACAGGCGTTTCCCGGCCAGGTCTTTGTGCAACTGCCTGACTATACGACTGGGATTCAGCAAGTTCCAGATTTTTTGCAGCCTGGGCAGCATGACGTCCCGATGGATAATAGGTTAAATACCGGGAAAACACATACTTGGCCTGGAGGAAACGCTTGTTTTTTAGATAGTACTCACCCACATTAAAAAGACCCATTTCCGGAGATGTTTCATCTCCCCTTTCCAAAAGATTCGATACCTGGTGGTGAATTCTGCGAAGCTGGTTGGAAAAAACTTTTAGCATTTTCATGATAATGCGGGTATTGGCCTGGGCCAGGGCTTCAAATTCCGGCACGGTAAAAGCCATTATATTTGCATCCGCAATGGCAATGGCATTTTCTTCCCTGGGGTATCTGCCCAGCGCAGATTTTACGCCAAAAAATTCTCCAGGCTGAACCAAATCATGTATATCCTCGCCGGATTCTGTATCATTATAACTAAGGTTTACTTTTCCTGCTTGGACAATAAATATCTTGTCTGCCGCATCTCCCTGGAAGTAAATAACAGAACCTGACCGGTATTGAAATGGTTTTGGCATCTTTTATACTCCGTCTTCAGGTTCAAAAGGCAGAAAATCAAGCACCTTTTTAAAGCCGACCTTTTTTCTAACTGTTTTATAAAGTCCTGCCGGATCACCTTTCACAAACATGGGCTGCCGACCTACAGTAATTTGAGTATACCCTTCGGGCAGTTTTCCGTCAAACAGGTCAAGAAAGCGCAAATTCCCATATATAGGCTTTCCCTCCAGAGTAACGAGTTCTATGTCTTCCATGCCGGTGCCAAGAAGATTTTCGTAAGGATCATCGTTCTTTGCTTTAATAACAAGAATATCTGCCAGCTTTCCTTCTTCCAGGCTTCCAATTCTATCGTGCATCCAAAAAGCCCTTGCGGCATTAGTGGTAACCATGCGGAATATAATTTCCGCATTTAAGTCTTCGCCGTACATGGAACGGTACAATTCTCTGTCGTAGCGCATTTCGTCCAAAAGATTTGCCGAACCGGTAGCCGACGAATCAGTCCCTATAGTTGCATTTATCCCTGCATTGATCATTTTACGTATCTTACAGGTAACATTGAACATAAACATATTGGAAAAACCGCACCAGGAAATACTGGCTTTTGCTTTTGCAACTTTTTGAATGTCTTCATCGCTAAACCCAATACAATGAACCAGAAGGCAATGATCATCCAGCATTTTTATGCTCTCCAAATAGTTTACTCCGTTCATTGCTTCTTCATCAAACCCCTCAGACAGATGCGTTATAAAGGGCCAGTTGTTTTTTACTGCCCTTTCATGTTCCACCTCAATGCCGTCTCCCCATTTGAGGTCATAGGAAGATGATTCATGAGCCAGGCCGTATTCCAGTATGGCCCGTATTGGCAGAGTTGGCAGTATTTTGCCGTTTAATTTTTGGGGAAAGTGATCGTTTACCGTTGTAACTCCGGAAAAAAGGCACTTATAGCCGGAAAGCTGGTATAGGTCTTCCCGGTTTAATTTGGAACGTTCCTGAAACGTGGTAGATGCTTTAAAATCATTGTCCCAGGGCAGCCAGGTAAGGTAAAAAACTCCTGGCTTAGGCCCAACCGGCGGACGGTAATTCCCCTGTAAATGGTCGTGAGTATTAATAAGTCCGGGATATACATACGACTTCCCTCCCAGGTCGATGGTACAACCAGCGCCGGGAGAAACAATTTTCCCTCCCTTAACTCCCAAAGCTTTATTATTCTGACCGGGAATGCCGACGAGTATCCCATTTTGCAAGGTAAAGTCAGTCACCTAAGGACCATCCTATTCTATATCTTTGCATTTTATGCTCCCAGGCATGAACAGTCAACAACTATACAGCCATTATATAAATATCGGTAAATTTTTAGTTTTTTTTCATGTTATTTGGTATAATTATACAGTAAACAGCATGATAGACCTGCATACACATTCAAACGCTTCCGATGGAAGTTTAAGTCCAACCCAACTGATAGAAAAAGCAGCTTTTTTAGGGTTAAAAGCACTGGCATTAACGGATCATGACACGGTTTCGGGCCTGGAAGAAGCGGAATTGGCGGTAAAAAGCACTGAAATTCGCTTTATACGGGGAGTAGAATTGGAAATTCTTTCGGATCTAAGCGGAGAATTTCATCTTCTGGGGCTTGGTCTTCGTACTTTAACCGACGAATTCCATACCGCTTTGGAAAATTTGGCAGGCACACGGGAAAGACGAAATTTAATGATGGTAGAAAAGATTAGGTCTGCCGGAATAGATGCAAATTATGAGGAAATTAAGGCATTTGCAGGTACAATTGT
>Ga0099364_10005783_pt1 | contig 18225 bp, 16 predicted proteins | sample TergutTh196P3_FD_73070 | JGI IMG/M metagenome (GOLD analysis project Ga0099364, IMG submission 73070) | Microcerotermes parvus P3 segment gut microbial communities from Pointe-Noire, Republic of the Congo - Th196 P3 | ecosystem: Host-associated > Arthropoda: Insects > Digestive system > Gut ...
ACGAGCCTCAGAGACGCCGATAATGCCGACACGCTGCTGGGCGAGTTTTTCCTGAGGTTCTTCTCCGCCATTGTGGGTAATGAATTCGCGGTCGATAATGCCTTCCTCATAAAGCCTGCGAAGCAACTGGATGTATTCGCCGTATTCGGATTTGAGCGGACGCAGCTTGGCGCTGCCGTCAACGTCGGGCATACCGTGGTGCCAGCTTGAAATGCTGTATGCCATGGATATAAAGTCATTCATCAAATGCCAGATTCCTGAATCAAGCGACGTCTGCTGCGCGTTAAGGCTTGCGCCGAACGTGTCGCTTCTGCCGGTGCCGGCAGGGTCATTGTTTGTAAACGCGCGGCACACCTCAATAAATTCGTCTATCGTCCTCGGCGCTTCCAGACCGACATTATCAAGCCATGTCTTATTTATGACGAATCCCCATTTGTCGTTGTCGTTCGGCTTCGGGATGCCGTAGATTCTTCCGTCGGGAAGAAATACGCAGTCGCCGTACTGCTCCATTGTAATATTAGACGACAGGTTCGGGTAATTCTGGATGACGTCGGTAATGTCCATCAGCAATCCCTCTTCAGCCCATTGGGCCGCGGAAATGTCAGCGCCGTAATGAACAAGGTCGGGCATATCGCCGGTCGCTACGAGCATCTTCACGCGGTCCCAGAAGCCGTTCTGCGGCGGGGCCTCAATGTTGAGCTTGATGTTGAGCGTTTGTTCAATCTCCTCGATAACGGGATTGTTGTCAAGGACAATCTCGGGGTTGAGGTTGAACACGCCGCTGATTTCGACCGGCCCGGCCGAAGCCGCAGGGGCATCGCCGGCGGCGGGCTGCTCTGCCGGAGCGGCGGGCGCCGGCGCTTCACTTGATGAACACGCGGCAAATACTGTCAGTACCATCAAAAAAGAAAGCGTTAAACAAAGGATTTTTCTTTTCACTATAGGGAAACCTCCTTATTTTTTATCCCGTACATCTGTACAGGTAAGTGACTATTCCTTTACGGAGCCCAGAGATATGCCCTTCACAAAATATCTTTGCATGAACGGGTATACCATAAGAATCGGCAGCAGCGTAATGACAATCGCCGCCATTTTCAATGTGAACGGGTGCGAGCGCGCGGCTGCCGTAAGCATTGCCGTTACGGGCGACACCGCCGAGGTATCCTCCACCACAAGCTCGCGCAGGACAAGCATAAGCGGCCAAAGCTTGCGGTCGGATATATAAATCATGGAGGAGTAGTAATTGTTCCAGTACTGCACGGCGCAGAAAATCGTCACGGTCGCGATTGCGGGCTTTAAGAGAGGCACGACGACGGAAAACAGTATCCTTAAATCGTTCGCGCCGTCAACCCTTGCGGCTTCCTCCAGAGATTCAGGTATGGTCATCCTGATAAAATTCTTCATCAAGATTAAATGAAACGCACCTATGCAGCCGGGCAGGATTAACGCCCAAACGGTATTGAACAGCCCTAAGTTCCTGATGAGTATATAATTGGGAATCATGCCCCCGTTAAAAAACATGGTGAACAATATCATACCCATGATGAAATTGCGGCCCTTCAGCCCGGGCTTTGAAAGCGGATATGCCGATATGGTAAGCAGAAAAACGCTGAGCGAGGTGCCCACAACCGTTATAAAGATTGTCACGGCGTAGCCGGAGCGAAACAGGGCGTAATCCCATATTTGGCTGTACGCCTGCAGGGTGAACTCAGTTGGTATGATTCTAAGCGGGTTTTCCAGATATTCCGTATACGGCATGAACGACGTAAACAAAACGTACACAAAAGGCGCGAGACAGCAAAGGGCGAAAATCCCCACGATTATGGTGCACACTATCTCTACCACATAATCGCCAACGCCACGGATAATGCGGTTATGCTCCCGGGCGGACGGCTTATCTTTGATCCTTGTCAAAATATACCATCCTCCCCTATCAGCTTGGCCCCGGCATTGGCAAGCAGCAACAGTACAAAGCCTACCGTGGAGCTGAACAAGCCGACTGTAGTCGCGAAGGAAAACCGTCCGTTTACGATACCGAGCTTGTAGGTGTATGTCTCAAAAACCTCTGAAACCTGAAGGTTGCTTGTGTTCTGCAAAACATAAATCTGCTCGAACCCGTTATTCATCAGGTTGCCTATGCTGAGAAGCAGAAGGATGACAATCGTGGCCTTGATGCCGGGAAGCGTAATGTACCGGATTCTTTGCAGGCGGGACGCGCCGTCTATCGTCGCGGCTTCGTACAGCTCCGGATTGATGGAGGTGATAGCCGCAAGATAAATAATCGTATCCCATCCGGCGTTTTTCCAAACGTGAGAGACTAGCACAATCCCCCTGAAATACCTTGAGCTCCCGAGGAAAAACACCGGTTCCCCGCCAAAATACTTGATGACTTCATTGATAATTCCCCACGAGGGCGACAGAAGGTTTACCAATATGCCGCCGATAACAACCCAGGAAATAAAGTATGGCAAATATATCACTGTTTGTGAGAGCCGCTTGAATTGAAAAATCGGGATTTCATTCAGCGCCAGCGATAAAATGATGGGAATCGGAAAGCATATGACAAGCCTTAAAAGGCTTAGGAATACGGAGTTCCAAAGAACCCTGTAAAAATCCGACAACCCGAACAGGTATCTGAAATTTTCAAGCCCCGTCCACGGGCTGTGGAGAATCCCCTGCGAAAATCTGAAATCCTTAAACGCGATGATAAGGCCGTACATGGGCGCGTAATGAAATACTAAAAAGTAAATAACGCAAGGCAAAAGCAAAAGATAAAGATATTTATTTCTGAGAAAATATCGCCGGGCTAATGTTTTCTTATCCAATGTCCGTGCCGTATGATTGCCCACCTTATCACCTTCCCTCTTTAATGTCTGTTGACATAAATGGAGTGTACAGACCCTGACTGGATTTTATTGTACTTGATTAAGCCAGCTTGTTACAATCAACAGAATAATTCTAAATTTCAATAAAATTTTGACAAATCATATATTATTGTTTTTTTGAATTGGAAATCAGAATTTAACAGGCGGAAACGAAACAAATCAACAAGATTTATTTCGTCTGATGATTTATTTTGTACATAAAACAGTAAAAAGGAAGTTGGAATTTTAACTCAAGAAAAAAGCAGCAGGCCGGCTTGCCTGCTGCTGATATATTTTGTTAGGCTGTTATAGGGACTGGCAAATTGTAATTTTCGTGCAAACGCCGCTTTGGCTTTCAATCGTAACGTCCCCCAATCCGTTGGAGCACATTTTTACGCGCTCCATTACATTTCTAAGCCCGTACCCGCTTTGGGAGATGTTCTCATCGCCGCTGTAAATCCTGTCGATTACGTCTTTGGAAATCCCGTTACCGTCGTCCTCAACGACCAGATAGTAAAAGCTACCCTCCTGATAGCTGTAAATCGTGATGTTCAGCGGGGTTCCATTTTCCTTCCTGCCGTGATAGATAGAATTTTCCACCAGCGGCTGCAGGATAAGCTTGACCGTTTTACAATCCATCAGCTCCGCGTCGACGTCTGTCAGCACGTTGATTTCACCGCCATAGCGAAGCTTTTGCAAATAGGTGTAGGCTTCAAGCTGGTCAAGCTCTTTTCTGAGCGGTACCTGATTTTCGTTTAGCACAAGTGAGTACCGCAAAAATAACGCAAGCTTGTCTACCGCGGCGGAAAGCACCTCCGAGTTTCTTTGCTTTGACAGCCACCGGATGGAGGAAAGTGAATTGAACAGAAAATGCGAATTAATCTGGGCTCTTAAAGCCGACATTTCAGCGACGCGCTTCAGCTCGTTAATATCGTTGTTTTGCTCAATCAGGCTGAGAATGCGCCTTCTAGTCTCGTCAAGCTCGCTTGCAAGGATTCCAAACTCATCGGTTCCATCGATGCGCAGGTCTTTATTAAGCTCCCAGCTGCTGATTGCCGCGATTTTTTCCTGTAAGATGTTTAGCCTTCGGTTAAAGCGTATTGAAATAAGCCAGACAAAAACGAAGGAAGCCGACAGCACGGCAAGGATTACCGGTATCAGCCGGATTAGCATCAGCCGGTATCCGCGGTCAAGATAATCTGAAGTGGCTTCTATCATGACGTCGAACCCTATGTTTTTTGCAAGGGTACTGATTGGCGAAGGGTAAAAATCCAGGCTGTCCCTGATAACGCTGAAGCCGTTATCGCCGCGAACCTGGTGAAGCCGGTGCCGGAACAAAGTCCGGTCGTTCATCGACATCAGGCTTTCCCCGTTTAAAATATAGACGGTCACATCCGCGTATTCGTTGAAAAAGCCGAGCAGCTCCGTTTCGTAGACGCACATTTCAAGATAGTATTCACGCTCCGGGTTCGTCTGGTAAACCTTTTGGAAAATGGAAAACACCGCTTCGTTGCGGTTGTTCAGATAAGTTCCCGTTATAAAAAAATTTTCCTTATAGGCGGCGTTGTCCGGTATAAATTCGTTGAATATTCTTTCGGTATTTCCCAGGCCGTCCATGCTGCCGTAAATTCCGCTGCGGTATAACCTGATATCCCTTACCCTGCCGGCATGCAGGTTTGTAAATTCCGATGTGAGGCTGCTTAACAGAGCGCTCACCTGCTGGTAATTATCCTTTTCCATGGATGCGATTAAGTCCCTGTCCGTTGTGAGCAGCTTCAGATAGGATATAAAATATTCCATGCGGTTATCGATATTTATGGCTATCTGCTGTCCGTAGGCTGTGAGAATCCGCTCTTCCTGGCCGCGGTAGCTTGCTCTTAAAATAAAGTGCATCATCATCATAACCGTTCCGATGATAAATAAAATAATTAAGGTAAAGCTTAAATTCAATTGCGTTCGAAACTTCAGCCGGTTAAAAACTCCCACTACACGGTATCCCCGCTGTTGTTCTGCCTGAAATCGCTTGGCGTAACGCCCGTTTCCTTCTTAAATGAAGTATAAAAATAGGTAAGGCTGCCAAATCCGCAGCATTCGGCAATCTCATTGATTGAAAGCTCGCGGCCGCGCAAAAACTCTTCGGCCTTTTCTATGCGGGTCTGCATCAAAAACCGGTTTACGCTGAGCTTTTTAACAGACTTGAAAACCGTGCCGAGGTAATTCGGAGTGAAGTGCATGGTTTTCGCGATAGACTCCAGCGTCAAGGGAGATTGGTACTGTGTTGTAATAATATTTTCAACCTCGTCCGCGATTTGCTTCTTGTTCCTTTTCTTTTCCGCGTGCAAATCGGGCGGCGCATAGCTGTTCGCATTGCGGCCCAGCAGATCCGCATACAGATGCGCGGGGGTTCTCAGGCTTTTGCCCTGACAGATGAAGCTTATTTTCGCGTGTCTTTCGTCTCTTTCTTCGAAAAAATTCAGCAAAACTTGCTTGAGCTTTGCGGCCGTATCCTCTATCAGCTCGTCCGAAGCGCAGAAAAGCGTCGCCAAAACGCCCGGATTCATGCAGGCGCTAATGGATTGGCCGCAAATTTTTGCGCATTCCCTGTTTAATTCGGAGAGGCTTTCGTCAATGGAATACATAAGCCCCTGATTATAAAGGCTAAGCAAAAGGCTCAGCTTGCGGGGCGACGGCGAGCGCAGCCACTCCAGCCCCAAATTGCGCGCGCCCTCCTCGTTGATCTGCATACCTGTGAGCATGCGGTTTACCAGCGCCTGATGCGCGAGATTTATGCTGGTGCTGTAATTTTCCTTGATTTTATCAAGCATGTGCCGCTCGATTGCTTTTTCCGTAATTTCGTTCGCGGCTTTTTTTACCACCCGCAAAAGCTCCATTTCATTTACAGGCTTCATTACATAGGCTTGAATATTTAAATCTATGGCCTGCTTGGCATATTCAAAATCATCGTAGGAGCTTAAAAAAATAATTTTCGTTTCCGGCGCGTACCGGCGTATTTTTTTTGAGAGCTCAATGCCGTCCATAACAGGCATTTTAACGTCTGTCAGCACAATGTCGGGATGCAGCTCCTCCACCAGGGAAAAGCCTTGCGAGCCGTTAATCGCCTCGCCTATTATCTGTATTCCCACAAGCTGCCAGTCAATACAGTTTACAAGCGAATTTCTTTCAAAGCTCTCATCCTCGACTAAGATCATTGTCGGCACAGCTTTCACCTCCCATCGTTTAAACGGCTTTCATAAATTATAAAGCAAAACTTATAAAATCTCAATATATAAAACCTGACATAAAAACGAATGCCGAATTTAGCCGGTATTATCCATTGTCAAAGCAATACAAGAACACCGAAAAATTTAATGCTTGACATTTATCTCTACATCATGTAAAATATATTTATCTACATAGTGTAAAGATAAAAAGGAGTGGTTAATTTTATGGGGAATTTTCAAAAAATGTCCGAAGCTGAAACAGAAATCATGCGGCTGATTTGGGCTGCGCCCGATACAGTAACATCTGCCGGAATCATTAAAGAGTTGAGTGAGAAAAAAGAGTGGAAGCCCAGCACGATTTGGACATTCCTGGGGCGGCTTGTTGAAAAAGGGCTTGTGACGGCATACAAAGTTGGCAAGACGAATTATTATACCCCTGCCCTGACCGAGGATGAATACCGCCGGGAAGAAACAAAACAATTTCTCAACTCGGTGCATGGCGGCTCGGTGAAAAGTTTTTTTGCCGCGCTTAACGCGGGAAAAGATTTAAAATCCGGTGAGTTGGAAGAATTGAAGCAATGGTTAGAACAAAGTGGGGCGGTGAAATAAATGGCCGATATTTTTCAAAGCATACTTGGCATGACATTGGCAGGCGGTATATTGACTTTATTTGTGCTCGCCGCCTTACCGATTACAAAAAGATTGTTTTCATCTAAATGGCATTGTATCTTGCTGTGCGTGGTTCTTCTGTTCTTCCTGCTGCCGATTGGAACAACTGCCTCCGCATTATTGGAAAATCATTTTAACGCGGCGGCCTTTGCGAATGAATCAAATTTCGTAGCGCTTTGGGATGAGATTTCCACGCCGTTTTCTGTGACAATGATAGATTCACAAGCGCAGACAAATTCTCATAATGGAAATATATTAGAAACCTTATTATCGTTTCTGCCGTTTGTCTGGCTTATAGGAGCAGCCTTATTCCTAATATTCAAATTTTTACATCTTGTCCGGTTTGAAAGGCTGGTTGCAAAATCAGACCGGCGAATCATAGACAGTGCGGTGCTTGCCACTTTTGAAAATATCAAAAAAGAAATGAAAATTTCAGGCCGTATTTCTTTGTGGCTGAATCCCTGTATTCCCACCCCTATGTTGATGGGGCTTGTCCATACCCGGTTGATTTTGCCGCAAATTGATTTGAATGATAGAGAATTAGAACTTATTTTGCGTCACGAGCTTACCCATTACCGCAACCATGATTTATGGATTAAGCTTGTGTCTATGTCGGCGTGTGCGGCTCATTGGTTCAACCCGTGTATTTATGCGCTTTCGAGCAGCTTGGAGCGTTTTTTAGAAATGTCGTGCGATGCCGATGTTACAAAGGATATGGATTATGAACAGCGCCGCGATTATGGCGCGGCAATTCTAAATGTACTCAATCGCGCTTCCGGCAATCGGCCGGGCCTTTATGCGGCCTTTTCATCAAACAAAAAAGCAATGAAAGGAAGATTATCCGCTGTGTTAAATCAAAAAAATAAATCCAAGAAAATTGCTGTTATTTCAATAATCGTTTTATTATTTGCCTGTACAATAGGAATCGGCGTTAGCGCCGCCACTTATAGAGAAACTGACAAGTTAGAGCCTTTCACATATAATAGTATAACAACTACCGCAACGGATACTATAACAGAGGCCGCGTTACAAATCAAGACAGAAACCGAGATGGTCACGGTAACAGAGCAACGGCAGGAAAGAACGCAGACAACATATTCATTTCTCTGGCCGACAGAAGGTGGATTCATTGCAAACGGTTTAGACGCTTATCCGGGCCATACAGGGATAGATATTGTAGTTCCGCTCGGCACGCCGGTCTATGCGTCCGCCTCCGGAGTTGTGGTCTATGCAAATTCTGAAAGCAATGTCGGTTACGGCAAATATATTGTCATTGAGCACAGCGGCGGCTATCTAACGCTCTATGCCCATTGCGATAGCTTGGACGTTTCGGTTGGCGATATGGTCGAAGCGGGACAAACCATTGCCTTTTCCGGGAGATCCGGCCATGCGACAGGCCCGCAGCTCCATTTTGAGATACGCAGAAATGGCGAAGCATTTGAGGTTCTAAATCCTGAAGATTTTGTAAACGTTGATAATTCACCTCTCGTTGACATAAACAGCTAAGCATATTGGAAAAGACCCGTTTGGCTGTGCCAAACGGGTCTTTTCCGTCTGAGGATTGTATCTATCTAAAGCAGGAGCACGCAAAGAAAACCCGATGCCTATGATATCAATTCAAATATGTTTTTGCCGGCGTTATACTTGACCGTGAGAACCGTGTTTTGCTTCTTTCCCTCATAATCGAGGAAAAGGGGGTCGGAGCTGACGCCGCCTATTGTCCGTTTCCAGCTCGCCGCCCGATCGTCAAAGCGCAAATAGATTTTGATGAAATTATGCGGTAAAAATGATACGGTATCGCTATTCGCCGTCTGCACTGCATCATAGGGCATGTATTCATACTGTTGTGAATTCGTAAGGTCAAGCGCTTGCGCCATACCAAAAGTAACGCCGTTTCGGCCACTCTCGTTTCGCGCATAATAACAGCCTTTACCGCCATCCTCCTTCTGCTCCGTTACAAAGCAGTAATACGCCTTGAAAATATAGATGGATTGCTCGCATACATCATTCGATGTGAATACACAGGCGGCCTTATTGATTTCGAGATAGGGGTTGGGCTTGTTGTCCGACGAATAGATCCGATACCTTTGCTCCCATCGCACCTCAATGGTTGGTTTTGCGTCCATGCTGCACCAAACCAGCCAGCCGTCTGAATTATTCTTATCGACAGTCGGCTTGAAGCTTGGCGGCCTGCAAAGCACGATTTTCTTTTTCAGATCATAAAGCAGCTCAAGATCGCCCGGGTCTATCTGAATGTTCAAGCCATACATATCAATTCTCTCTCATCAATTCCGGTGCGGGAGCACCCGTATTCCGCCAAAAGGGGTTATTACGGCTGGACAATCCAAAAATGTCCGTCTTTCAGGCTGTTATCTAGTGCGGTGCGGACGTTTGCCGCCAGAGTGTCCTGGTTAACAGCCACATCATCCAAGGCATCGTTAATCAAAACACCCGCGCAGGAAACCTTGTCCGTCTGAATTTGTACGTTATAGTTGGGCTTGGCATAGCCCTGCGTATCAATTCTACACCTGTCGGATTCAAATTTCGTTTTTGACCTACCGAATAATAGAGAAACGGTAGTCCCGGTAATTTGCGGGATAAGGTCGTTACGAATCTCTTTTTCAATAGAGCTGTTTGTATGGCTGAATTTCCCTTTATTTCCTTGTATTACGTTCATTTTTCTGTCTCCTTTACAAGTTGCCCCGCCTGTACCGATGAGTACAGGCGGGCAGGTTCTTTTGTGGGCGCTTAACCGGATTACCGGCTATTTAAGGACAAAGATGTTTTTCGCTTCATTGTATACAATTTCCTGCTCCGTCTTGCCTGTAAAGTCAAGCTTGATGGGGTCGGACGTAATCTCAGTCAGCACCTTTGAATCCTGAATGTTAGCCTGCATGAACACACGGATTTTTTCAATGGGGGTAAATGCGATGTTATCGTTATAAATGCCCTTTACCGCATTAATCGGGTTAATGACGGTCTTAGAGCCCGAACTGATTTTCTGCGCGAGGCCGAACGCCGTGAAGAAGCCGTCCGTAAACAGGTTCTTCATGTAAACGGTGCCGTTAGAGCCCGAGTAAGCCTCGGATTGGAAAATGGCGGCATCCGGGCCGAAGTTATACCGGAACGAGCCGTCCACAACGGAATTGTCCGACGAAGACGACTTGTCGATAACGGCGCCGGCCTTAAATTCGGTCTGGGTGGCGTATAGATAGAAATCATTTTCCCATGTAATCTTTACTTGCTGGAAGGGTTGAGTTGTAAACCACGCGATTGTCGCGCCGGAAATCGGGGACGGCTCATTGCTTTCCTTGACGACGACAATCTTTTTGTTTTGGGCTGCAAGAGTAGTCAGCGCCGAGCTGGTAAAGTTTAGTTTCAAGTTATAAGTCATTTTTTCCGCTCCTTAATTAAATTTTGTTAAACTTCGAAGTTTGTAGGTGAATTCTACCACAATTCGATGCGGATGGAACTAAATTGACAAATTTGTCAAGTGACATAAATTGATAATCGAAAATCGAAACGCTTTCTTCTGTATAATTGGGATATACATTAGGAGGTGTTAGATTGCGTAAAAACCGGCTTTCGTATCTACTAAAGGAATTAAATATGAATCTGGCGGAATTCGCGGAGGAAGCCTGTATTTGTATTGACAATCTGCGGACGTATAATCAAATGCCTGACGGCCGCACAACCAAGGCGGTCGTGGAATATTTCACCAAAAAAGACAACCCGCGGGAAAAGCACATAATAAAAAACTGGCTTCTTCAGGAGGGACGGAAATACCATATTGAAGACAAGGAAATCTTTATGGCGCTGGGCGATTATCTATCCTATCAGTCGCATATTGGCAAATATACTTATCATAACGGCCGCATGCGCTTGCGGTATGAACTGTATTCCGCGTACAATCTGATTTTCAAAGGGAAGGAACAGGTGATTCGCGCACTTGGCCTTTTCCTTACCGGGGCGTCCGCGTTAAACGATTTACACAACCCCGTCATCGTACAAAGCAATAAAAAATTAAAGGCATATGGGTTGTGGGAATCCTTTTATTCCACACTGGAAGGGCATTGCCTTCCAATCAGCCGCAGCGATGCGGATTTCATGTCGGCCAGTTACCATAAGCAAAGGATTATGATCGGTATCCTGCCAAATCATTTCTATATGGAAATCACAGAAAATAACGGGTTGCATGCGATGTTTACCAATGACGCGGTTGTCGCAAACGGAGAGTATCTGCGCTATTGGTCCGCTACCTCCGGCATGTGCGGCAAACAGGTGTCAAGGGGGCTCTGTCATTTCAGAATCGCTTATATCATGGAACTGACCCGGATGGGCAACGCGGAGCTCTCAAATATGCTGTATATCGACAAAACGCTGATAAGCAAATGGAAAAACGGCAAGAGGAGATTGCGCTGCTATGACGACATGCTGCACAAATTCACGGCTGCGCTCTACTATGCCAATGAGAGGAACAAGCGTATTATCCGCTCCATCGTTTTGGCATACTTTAACCTCCAGCCGTCCTGCGAGGAGCCCGATATTTTGTTGTGCTTCCGCAAATGGCTTACCTACCGGGAGGAATATGCAAAATATGCGGATAGCGGAAAACCGTATTCGGTACAATACGCGCGATACCTGACTTATATGGGAAGACAGGGGCTTAAGGACGCGGTAAAAACCCTGCTGCATTATGTGGGACAAGCCGCCGGCCCTGTGCGAATGTACATTACATGCTTTGAAACCATGGAATGGCTTTATTCCCTGGACGACTTGCTATTGCGATGCCTGTCAAGCTGCGCGCAAATCAGCGTGGACTTGGCAATCAACGCCGATTTTGCTGTCGGCGAGCTGGTCGAGTACCTGCTGAGAAGCCCGGGCAACGAAGTACATGGAAAGGTTATCGTCAACTTAATCGTCAGCGGTAAAATCACATTGCAATTATTTCATTCGAATAAGCCGTCTAAAAGAAAAATCATTTTCGCGGTGCCGGAGGAAGCCGCGCTTGGCGTATCGCGCGAATCGGGGTTACCGGATGAAATCCTTGTACAGGGGTATTACGACCGGCTATCCGTTAACGAGCTCCTCCGGACAGCCGTTTTACCCGCAGAAAGCGTGAAGGCCGGCTTTGGCGGATACCCGGCGGACGGCATGGAAACGCTGATTATAAATGACATTGGAATTCTGGGACTTTTGGAAAAGGATGACCTGATTCGTATCTTTCACCTGACATCCTATGAGGCGGAGCACGCTTACAGCCAATACCCGTCCGCCTTTATAAAAAAAGACCAAAAGGTCAAATTCTTCATTTCCGGCGAGGAAATAAAAGACGCAATTAGGAGCAGGGCTTTCTTATACAAGCCGCTTTCCGTTATTTTACAAAGGGAGGTTTATATATCCGGGCATATTATGAAGCTTTATATTAAAAAGGCAATGCGTCTCGCGAAAGAAGCAGTCAATTATGATATACACATTTTATCGGAAAAAGGCATTGATATTTTTGGACGCTGCATTATCGATGAAAACGAGCTTATATTATGGAATGAAAACGGAATCAGGATGCTTCATGACAAACAGCTGCTGAAGCTGGCAAAAAGTATTTTCGAGGAGCAAATAAGCCCTTTCATTGAAAAAGATAATGCCCGGGAGCATAATTTTAATATGCTGTCCGGCTATCTGAGTCTATAAAACACAATTTTAGGAGGTATGGCATTATGTACGAAGAGACAATCAGCAAGTATGTCGTTTACGATGCGAAAACAAAGGCGGTGTTTGCCCGAGACCTAAGCGAACAGAATCCTGGAATGCAAGAAGCAAAATTCTATAATACCAGGGAACTGTTTTTTGACGTGGCCAAAAAAGTGCGGGCGAATGTTGTTATGGGAGTGGATCTTGAAAAGAACAGGACGATTCTGTTTGCCCTGGCCGACCGGTATAACCAGTTTAGAACCAGTGAGGGCGCGCACACTGCCAAGCCCACCCCGAAAACGCCGGGCTGCCCTGCGCAGGGGCTGTATGGGTCAGCCAAGCATAAGGATTTCAATATCATTGAGCCCAACATCAATTTGTACACCAATGATGTTTCCGATTTCGGTTCCATTTTGTATATCAAATGGATTGAGGATTACTTTGAAACCTTTGTAAAAAGCAATTACATCGCTTCCAAGCTCGCCGTGGAGTTATCAAACGATTTCGATGCGGTAAAAGCGGCAGAGACCGAACTGGGTAAATGCCGCGCCTCGCGCGGGCTTGGGGAAATCAAAAACAGCAAAGGGAAAAGCATGTTCGAGCTTCTGAACGGCAAGGGAATGCAAATTTTAAAAGGAGGAAGCTTCGCGCTGACCGGAGTACAATTGTATCATATATTGATGCTCAGTTATATCGAAGGCGGGAACATGCTGCCGGCGGAGGACTTCGCTCTCATCGGCAAAGATTCGCTGGACCTTAGCTGTATCATAAACCAAATAACCGCCGAGCAAGCAATCAAGCAAATCGCGGGGGAATTACATTACAAAGCGGAGGATATCTGCTTCGTGGAGCAGCCGGATTATCACCTCGATATCATGATTATGCATCTTGGCCAGGGCAGGGTCATGATCAAGGCGAGCAACCAGGGAATCTCAACGCGTGAAACAATCCGCGATTTGTGCTCGTTCCCCAAAATCAAACAGGTATACGTATCCTATGGGGAGCCGGCTGAAATCAGCAGCCTCTGCGACAGCAGCAAGCTTGTATTCCTTAAGGATGATTTAGGCGGGCGCCAGACCCCGGTAACATGGGGCTGGGAATACAATTTCTTCAATGGGGAGTACATACTTGGGAAGGATGGCAAGCTCTACTATATTACAAACGACTGCTGCCTGCAAAAGGCCAAGGATAACTTCAGCACATTTATGAAAGAACAGGTAAAGGTACAGGACGTAATATTCCATCCGGATTACTGCATCAAAACCTTCAATTTAGAGCAGGGCGGTTTCGGATGCGCGCATAAAGGGATACGAACGGACTAAGCAATATCCGGTAACGAAGCGCACCGCCCCGTCTGTGGAGCGGTGCGCTTCGGGCGTTTGCTTGGGTTCTGTTTGTTATTCTTTTTGCCTCTATTGATGTTTTGTGTTTATTCATGTAAAATTAGTAGGATGTTAAGGAAAGCGGCGGAGAAGCCAAATGAATGTACTAATCACATCGGGCGGCACAACCGAAAAAATTGATGCTATCAGAAGCATATCGAACATGTCAACCGGAAAGCTTGGCAGCTTAATAGCTGACCGCTTTGCAGTTGAAGCCAATATTGATACAGTTTATTATGTTTGCAGCGGTACGGCGGTCAAGCCGCAATCCGGAAAAGCGGAAATCATATACGCGGACAGCGTATCCAGTCTGGAAAGCGCTGTAAAAAAGGTGCTTGAGCGTACAAGCGTTGATATCATTGTTCACAGCATGGCAGTCAGTGATTACCGCGTAAGGTCGGTAACATCTACGGCGATTCTCACCAATTCGCTTGTATCGAACCTCGATGAAATCAGGCGGTTGGACAATGAAGCCGCAGGCTCCGCCATTGCGTCATTGCTTAAAAATCCGGAATCAAGCATAAGCGGAAGCGGCAAGATCCGCTCTGACATGGAAGACATGCTGCTCTTTATGGAGCGGACGCCCAAGATAATCTCGCTTTTTCAATCACTTTCGCCGGGGTCAACGCTTGTAGGCTTTAAGCTGCTGAACAATGCTCCGCTTGAAACGCTGATAGACAGGGGCTTTCAGATTCTAACTCAAAACAAGTGCAGCTTTGTTCTCGCAAATGATTTAAAAGATATTACAGGCGGACGGCACATCGGGTATCTGATTGACAAACGAAAAAGCTTTACCCGATATGCAAGCAAAACGGACATAGCGGCCGCGATTGTATCCGCGGCGATTGGCGAAAGGATGAATGGGTCATGAAAGAAGTTGTTTTAGGCGTTACAGGCAGTATCGCCGCATATAAGGCGGCGGAAATCGCAAGTATCCTTGTGAAGGATAAAATCAATGTCACTGTGATTATGACAAACGCGGCGGCAAAGTTTGTCGCGCCCCTCACCTTTCAGACCCTGACAAAAAACAAGGTGTATACGGATATGTTTGAGGAAATCGCGTACAGCGACATCCGGCATATTTCCCTTGCGAAAAAAGCGGATTGCCTTGTCATCGCCCCCGCCACCGCGAATATTATCGGCAAAATCGCTTCGGGAATCGCCGACGATATGCTTTCCACCGTGGTTATGGCGGCTAAGGACAAACCCGTCATCATTTGCCCTGCCATGAATACCGCGATGTATGAAAATGCGGTTACACAAAGCAATATTGCAAAGCTGCAAGGCTATGGCTATCAATTTGCAGAGCCGAGGGAATCCCGGCTTGCCTGCGGGGATTTGGGCAAGGGCGCGCTGGCTGACATCGGCGTGATTATCACCGCGATTAAAAAAGCGATTAGGGAGGCATCATGAAGAAGCGGATTATGATTCTTAGCTGCGCTGTAATCTTTTTGCTGGCCGGCACGGTATACTTTTTTCGGTTCACTTTTCACGGCCAGCGCATATTATATGATATTTTCGGCGGCAACGACCTTCATCTTGTATCGGGCGGCAAGGAGCTGTATTGGTTTGACGTCTATCATATAAACGACCCGGGCGCTCCCATGTTTGGCCGCATAGAAAATGTGTTCATGGAATTTAATCCTGATTTGGTTTTGGTAGAAGGGGGACACGACACCTTTGAGGGCGGCCGCGATGAAGCCATCTATGACGGCGAATCCGCTTTTGGCGCTTATCTTGCGAAAAAGAACGGGATTCCTGTGGAGGACATCGAGCCGCCGTTCGCAAAGCAAATAGAATATCTGCAATCGAAATATCCGGCGGATGATATTCTGGCAATGTATCTGGTACGGCAGATTTCTTCAAAACAATGGGCGGATGATAATTCCGGGTGGGATTTTGATCTGTCAGTACTGGATATGACACATAGCCTCATAGACGATGGGCTGGACTATAAAGGCAAAACCTTGGAGGATATCCTGGGCACGGTCAATGCCTTGTTACCGGAGCCTGTGAATAGCGGCAACTGGAGAGACGTGGATATCAGGAAAATGAATCGTGTTTATACCGGTGAAAACGGCTCCCTTAATCCAATATACAATGATGTTACCAACTTTAGAAACATATATCTTGTCAATCTTATAAATGAAAAGAAAAACACATACGACAGGATTTTCATTGTTATGGGCGGCGGGCATATTGTTGAGACGAAAGAACAGCTCAATGAAATATATTCCGGTTGAGGAAAGATTGGAGCAGATACTGTAATTACAGCGATGAAACCACGTGCAAACCCACGCGCCCCCGAATCTTACGGAGGCGCGTGATGTATTTACCGCAACGCAATATCGTTAAGACGGCGCTTATATTAGGGCCTGACTATTCCGGTTATTCCGAATAGGGAAAGCGCTCGTCATAAAGATTATATTTTCGAACATAATCCTTCGTTTCTCCAATGCACTCAACAGTTGCGCGGTTGCGCTGCAGCAATTCTACAATATGATAAACATCAATCCAAATTTGATTCGTGCCGTCCTTTTGGCTTTCGTCGAATATCAGCTGCATTCCAAAATGCAGGTGCGGCATTTTCATGTTATTTACGTCTTCCTTTGTGGAATAGCCTGTCATACCCAAATAACCGATTACGGTTCCCGCCTGAACGTCGCTTCCTATCTGCAGGCCCGGAGCGTAAGGATGCCCTTTGCGCAGATGGGCGTAATAATAATAACGCTTTTTGTCAAAGCTGCGTATGCCGATTCGCCATCCGCCATATTGATTCCATCCCATTTCTTCAATGGTTCCGGCTTCTACCGCAATAATCGGGGTTCCCACCGAGCCGCATAAATCATTGCCCTTGTGTGACCGCCTGTAACCGTAGCTTCGCGCGTTGCCAAAATCCTTGTAATGGCTGAAGCCGTACCCTTCGGCTACGGGAGAATACGCCTTAAGCCCGTATCCGCTTTTCAATATCTTCAGGCCGGAATGATATTTGTCGGGCGCCTCCCTTTCATATTTCCCGAGGAACCCGCTCAGCACGGCCCCATATGCCTCGTAAAAGTAATCGTAGTTCTTGTAACCCGGAAGGATTTGCTCCCAGCTTTCCCCCAGCGTCAGCTTTTCCACGATGGAATCCATATCGGACGCCTTATAACACTTCCAGTCGCCTCCATATTTTGTGCCAAGTATGGCAAGAATCTCTATCCAGTCCAGGTGTTTTTCTGCTTCAAACGTTTGGATATCCAAATCCATTGCCTTTCCAAGCGCTTTTGCCGGAATATCAAAATCGACCCACTTGATACACTCAGCGGCTTCCGCGGGAGCCTCATCCCCTTTATTGGAACCATCGGCCGAAGCGGCGGCTTGCGCATATCCCGTGCCGATACCTATATAAAAAATAATGAATAAGTAAACCGCCAGCTTTCTGATATTTACAACTTTCATAACCAACCCTCACACTTGTTTCACTTAGTGTGCGGGTTTTTTGCTTATATTATGACAAGCAGATTTTTCAAATAAAAGGACATTCGCCCTGTGTATTGCATAATATATTTAATAAAACCGTAAAAGGAGACCACGATATGGACAGGCGAAACGCATGGAATCATATGCATACATACAATATGGCGAATCATTCGGACTACGGCCCCGAACCGTTTGTTGCGGATATTGACAAAATCGCCATGCAAAATGGTAATTTCCGCGCAGCGTTATGGACGGGAACGCATCTTCAGCTGACGCTTATGAGTATCCCCGTGGGAGGCGAGATTGGCTTGGAGACCCATCCTCATGTAGATCAATTTCTGAGGATTGAATCCGGCGTTGGGCTTGTGAGAATGGGGAACAGTCAGGATAAGCTAAATTATCAAATGAATGTTTGCCCCGGTTACGCGGTTTTTGTTCCCGCAGGCGTATGGCATAATCTAATCAATACAGGCAACAGGCCGATTAAGCTGTTTTCGATTTACGCCCCGCCCGAACACCCGCATGGCACGGTTCATGAAACAAAGGAAATGGCGGAAGCAGCCGAGCCCCATCACTTCTAATCTTATAATAACAGCAAAAAACAGGGCAGGGCTTTCCCGCCCTGTTCTATTTTATTGCATTATCAAATTGCAATCCGGGCACATATAGTCGAACCACCCCAAAATTGCCACGTCTTAGCGGTCTATTTTCCGCCTCACTGCGTTGTCGCATCGCTTCGCGATGGTGTGAATTGCATATGATGTGAACGAATGTGGACGTAAGTTCACATACAGTTCACACAGCCTGACAGGCTGGCGTTCATGTTTTTTCGTATCGCTTCGCGATAGTGTAAACTGCATATGAACTAACGTTCATATTTTTTCACATTGCCGGGCGCTAGCCCGCCTGCGTCCTCCGCCTTGTAAGTCAAAAAAA
>Ga0099364_10005784_pt1 | contig 18222 bp, 16 predicted proteins | sample TergutTh196P3_FD_73070 | JGI IMG/M metagenome (GOLD analysis project Ga0099364, IMG submission 73070) | Microcerotermes parvus P3 segment gut microbial communities from Pointe-Noire, Republic of the Congo - Th196 P3 | ecosystem: Host-associated > Arthropoda: Insects > Digestive system > Gut ...
TGATCCGTTGGGATGCGTTTCTCCGGATGTCACTGCTGCTGGCATTGCATATTTATTTTCTGATATGTCTAAATGGGTTACCGGAACTATTATGAGGATTGACGGCGGTTTTACCGCGCAGTAGGTGCTGAAAACATGGAACAAAAAACATACATATTGGTTACGGGTGCTTCATCCGGAATAGGGCGGGAGATTGCGGTGCAATTATCCGGTTCTTACAATGTTATTCTTAACGGTCGAGACAAGACAAGACTTGAAGAAACGCTTAACGCTTGCAATGCAAAAAATAGCCGTTTGATATGGTCTTTTGACTTGGCAAATGTTAATGAAATTGAAGATTCCTTAACGGCATTTCTAATGGAAAACAATTGCTCGATTGCGTATTTTGTGCATGCAGCTGGATATATGAAAACTATTCCATTGAAAATGCTATCCGTTGACGTTTTTATTTCTTCTTTTAACATAAATGTTATCGCCGCTGCAATGATAGCAAAAGTGCTGACAAAAAAGAAAATAAATCACAATTCTCTGAGCAGCATAGTTTTTATTTCAAGCAATATTAGCAACTTCGGAGCAAAAGCGTTTAGTGCTTATGCTTCGTCAAAAGCAGCGGTTGATGGATTGATGAGATGTTTGTCTGTAGAGTTAGCACCCACTGTGCGCGTAAATTCAGTATTGCCCGGAGGCGTTAGAACAGCAATGACAGAGCAGATGTATCAGGATGCCGAGCTTATTGAGCGAATGGCTGCAGCTTATCCGCTGGGTTTGGGAACAACTCAAGATATTTGCGCCGCCGTAAAATTCCTGATTAGCGATGACGCGCGATGGATTACAGGGCAGCAATTAACCGTTGATGGCGGGCGAACTATAAATATTTCCGGGTGAACAATATGAAGAGAGCGTTAATTATAATTGGTACCGGCGCGGTTGCTGCGGAAATAACTTCTCTAATAGAAGAGCCTCAGCACGGCTTTGCGTACGGAGTAGATATTAAGGGATATCTTTGCCTCAACGATGTTCATGTAAAAAAATATGAATATAAAAAGCCTTATTTAGGAAAGGTGGATGATTATTCGCCAAAAGAAGATGATTATTTCATTATTGCCATTGGCGATAATGTTTATCGAAAAGAAAATGCCAATAAAATTATTGCCAAAAGCGGAAAAATCATAACCCTCATTCATTCTAGCTGCATTATCGCAGATACAGCAAAAATAGGTATAGGAAATATTATTAATCCATTCTCAATGGTTGGGCCTAAGGCGGAGATAGGTAATTTCAATGTTATAACATCTCAATCTTTTATTAGTCATGATTGTAAAATTGGAAATTTTAACTTTTTTTCAACAACAGGGCTTTGCGGCCATGTAGAAATAGGAAATGAAAATACATTTAATATTAAATCAACTGTCATACCCCATATTAAAATCGGAAACAGAAACCAAATCCAAGCCGGCATGATTGTAGATAAAAACATAGATGATGATACAACGGTTTTTCACCGCTTTAAGGAAAAAGTAATTGCTATTCCAAAAGGATAGGGAAGTAGAATATAATTTGGGTAGGCAATTCCACTGTCTGAACCAGAATTCACAGAATTTACAGGATTTTCAGAATATTCTGGTAATACTGATAATTTTGAGAATTCTGGTTCAGACAAAAAGCAACGGGGCTTGACAACAAGCAACTCACTTCAACGCCAAAATTTCTTTTCGGGACAATTTGGTGTGGCGAGCTATAAATGTAGGCTTAAGCCCATCCTTGAGCATGGACTTGGCAGTCTCTCTACTGCAAAGTCTTCAGACAATAATCCAAAGTAAGCTGGGCAAAATCCGCAAGGAGCAAAATTACAGTTTGGGAAGGATTTTCAATTCACAGAAATGGAATTTAAGGATTTAAGTTTTGTATATTATATTATCATATAATTTTAGGGAAATCTTATGGAAAAGATAGCTTTTGATGTTCGAAATATCCCTGTAAAAGGGCTTTTGGATAGCTTCGTCTCAAACGATTCGGAGTCTTTTGTCTATATGAAGTATACTGATGGTAGACCAAATGAATCTATGGAAGCTACAGAAGAAGGGTCTAAAAATTCATTGGAAAAAATGATAAGCAGAGAACCCGAGCCGCTCTTTGGCACCCATATTAGAGAAACTATCCGGCAATGGCGTTCTTTGTTTGGAAAAAATTAGGATAAACATAAATATGAGCAAACGATTTAATGAAAAAGCAACTATAATCGCTAGAATAAGCTTTTCAGTATTACAAAATAGCAGGTTTAATTGCCAATGCAATTGTTAGGGTTAAACCAATAGTTCCACGCTTTGAATTGATTTCTTTTACAAAAGATTCTGAAATGTATGCAAATGAGATATTAGCTATCTATCAAGGTTTAGCTATTTGTTCTGAATATGATCAAGATTACAATATAACAACAGCCGACTGGTTTAGTGATTGGTTTGAAGATATTAAATATATGCTGCATCACAGACGTTATACAGCTGAATCTCTAATGATGATTTTTCAAACCGTTTCAAGAATTTTTTTCAAAAACGGATTAAGGTGAGTTTCTACTCCCTCTACGCCTTAACCGACAAGTTAATAATCGGCTCCCTAGACCAGCCGCACTGCCGCAAACTCCGCAACCTGCTTAACAGCGGAATGGCAACGTAAGAGGAGTTAATTGGCGATGTGATTTTGGGAGGGGATGGGTGGATAATAATTTTCTACATTCCCAGAACTTTGGAGATTGTATATGGGCAAAGAGATTTTAACTCTCGCTACAAATAAAATAGAAACTCGAATATTTACCATTCGGGGCTTGCAGGTTATGCTGGATAGGGATTTAGCGGAGTTGTACCAAGTTCCTGTTAAAGTTCTTAATCAAGCAGTTAAGAGGAATTTAGGCAGATTTCCTGAAAGATTTCGTTTTCAGCTAAACGAAACAGAAACAAATGAACTGGTCACAAATTGTGACCGGTTCAAAAGTTTAAAACATTCTTCAGTTTTTCCGTATGTATTCACTGAATCTGGCGTAGCAATGCTTTCTGCTGTTCTTCGCAGTGTCATTGCGGTTTCTGTGAGCGTAAAAATAATGGATGCTTTCGTCGCCATGCGAAAACTGTTATCCACCAGCACAGGCATCATTCAGCGCTTGGAAACGGTTGAGCAAAAACAAATAACAACAGACAAAAAAATAGATAAAATCTTTGATGCCTTGCAAAGCAAAACTCTTATCCCCAAATGCGGAATATTCTTTAACGGACAAATCTTTGATGCCTACGCCCTCGCAGCGAAAATCATCAAATCTGCAAAGCAATCCATAATTCTGATAGACAACTACATAGACGAATCTGTTTTGACAATGTTCAGCAAAAAAGCCAAGAACGTGAAAATAACTTTGCTGACAAAAAACATATCAAAGCAGCTTGATTTAGACCTCGCAAAATTCAATCAGCAATACCCGTCTATAGAGGCTAGGACATTTGAAGTTAGCCATGATAGATTTTTGATTATAGACAGCAAAGAAGTTTATCACTTGGGCGCAAGCTTGAAGGATTTGGGCAAATAAGTATGCCCGTCTATTGTTAAAGCATTTAAATATGGGCGTTTTGGATGTATGCGGGCAAAAAGTGGTTTGCGTTTTCAAAGATGGAAGGCTTGGATTTATTGGAGAGGGTTAAAAACTCATAAACATCAGCAAACTCCTCAATCTGCTTGACAGCGGAATCGCAACGGAAGAGGAGCTAATTTGCTATATTAACGGAAATGCAACGGAAAAAGATCTTTATAAGCAGTGTTCAGTCAGAGTTTGCTACAGAACGGCAGCTATTGTTTGATTATCTGATTTCCGATGCTTTATTGGGAAAATTTTTTGAGCCATTTATTTTTGAAAACATTCCAGCTTTGAATGTCAGCCCAACTACGATTTTCTTGAACGAAGTTGAAAATTGCGATATATACCTTGGCATTTTCGGGCAAAGTTATGGTTTTGAAGATGCAGAAGGCATATCCCCTACCGAAAGGGAATTTGATGCCGCTACGTTACAAAACAAAACCCGCTTTGTATATGTAAAGCAAGCCAAGAAAAGAGATGGCAAAGAAAAACAGCTTATTCAAAAAGCCGAAAATGCCATTGTACGCCGGAGTTTTGTTACGCCAGAACAATTGAAAACAGCAGTTTATGCTTCATTGGTCAATTATTTAGCAGAAAATGAATTTATCCGCACCACGCCTTTTGATGCGACGTTTAACTCCTATGCTGCTTTTGAAGATTTGAATGAAGATAAAATACGTGATTTTACTGGAATAGCCAATAGAAAACGCGCTTTTCCGTTCAATAAGGATTCGGATATTAAAACGATTCTAACTCATCTGAATCTAACTGTAGGGAACCGTATTACAAATGCTGCCCTGTTGCTATTTGGAAATCACCCGCAACGTTTCTTTATAACATCCGAAATTAAATGTGCGCATTTTCACGGGCTTAATGTTTCAAAACCGATTCCATCCTATCAAGTCTTTAAGGGTGATGTATTTGAGATGATTGAAAAGGCAGTTGATTTCGTTTTGTCAAAAATCAACCTGCGTGTAGGCGAACGCGACAAAGGCGCAACGGTAGATGTGGAGTATGAAATTCCAATACAAGCCGTCACCGAAGCAATTGTAAACGCCGTTGCGCATCGCGATTACACAAGCAATGCAAGTGTGCAAGTAATGCTTTTTACCGACCGATTAGAAGTATTGAATCCGGGAGCATTACCCTACGGATTGACCATTGATAAACTTTACGAACCTCATATTTCAATCCCAGCTAATCCATTAATAGCAGAATCAATGTATCTTCGCGGAACCATTGAACGTATGGGAACTGGCACGGAAGAAATGACCAGGCGCTGCATTGCAAAAGGATTGCAAAAACCAAAATTTATACAAGAAATTGATTTTAAGACTATAATATATCGCTCAAAATTGGCTGAGACAGAAAAAGACACAGAAAAAGACACAGAAAAAGGCACAGAAAAAGGCACAGAAAAAGGCACAGAAAAAATCAGCAAAAATCAACAATTGATGCTAAAAGCAATATCTCAAAACCCGCATATTACATCTGGCGAATTATCAGCTATAATTGGGATTAGGGCAGATAAAATAAGAGTAAATCTTTCTAAGCTCAAAACCAAAGGCTTCATTGAGCGAGTTGGCCCTGACAAAGGCGGTTATTGGAAAATAATGTATATTTAAAGGCAGTGAATGGACCAGAAATTTAAAACAGAAATGATTCGCGCATTGAGCAAGCTGCTCGAAAATCGGCTTGACACCCGCGCCGTATTTCTCTTTGGACATTGCAACGCCACCGAGGAAATGGCAAATCATTTGCTGGAGAAAAATGTAAAACCCATTGCAATATTAGACAACAGCGCCTCAAAACAAGGGTTTGCATATCGCGAAATCCCCATACTCCCGCCCGAGCAGATACAAAAATACAACGCAGAAAACAGCATCGTCCTCATAGCAACGCGCTTCTTCGCGGAAATGTCGGCGCAGCTTCGGCAGCTTGGCTACGATGGCGAAATTGCGCAGACAGTTGAATATAATTCTTTCGCGGAATATTCGCTATCCGATGAAACATTAGAACGAAAAACGGAGCGAATGCAGCGCGGCGCCGAAACGCTAAAGCGAATCAGAACGCAGTATCCATCGCAGCACCTCGTTATATGCCCCTACAATGCTTTGGGCGATGTGTATTGGGCAATGTCTTTCCTGCCTCGCTATCTCAAAAAACACAATATCAGCGAGGCAGCTGTTATAGTTATTGGAAATAACTGCCGGCAGGTTGCAGAAATGTTTGAAGCGGATAATATTGCAGCTCTTGAAAATACGGAGATGGAAGAATTTGTGCAAGCAATTATCTTCACGCGCGAAGAAAACTGCATCATAGCGCACCATGACCGCCTCTACACGGATAACATAATTCATTGCCTCAACAAAAATTTTCTTTCATTTATAGACTGTTACAGACGTGTGGTTTACGGACTTGCCAAAGACACGCCCGCTGTTGCGCCCGCCAAATTTGAAGCATTTGAAAACCGCGAACAAATCCCCAAGGGCAAAGCGGTAATTTTGTCGCCTTATGCAAAAAGCGTAATTAAATTGCCCGATGGCTTTTGGGAAGAAATTGTTGCCGAGTATTTGGATAAAGGATACGGTATATACACAAACGTTGCTGGCGATGAACCGTCGGTTCGCGGAACGGAGCGATTATCTTTGCCAATCTCGCAGATGAAAGCCGCCGCGGAACACGCCGGGACTTTTATTGGAATTCGCAGCGGTCTCTGCGATGTGCTTGACACGGCCAACTGCCGCAAGATAGTTGCGTTCCCGGATTGCTATTACAGCACCACGCCGCATAAAGTTGAGGATTTTTTTGCCATGCCGGGTTGGGAAAATAAAACATGGAGGTTCCGCAATGGAAACAATTTCTAAGCATTCGATTCAATTCTCAGCTTCGATGATGTGCGCGGACTACGGCCGTCTTGAGCATGAGGTTCGGCAGCTTGAGGCGGCGGGCATCGACGCATTCCACATCGACATAATGGATGGCCAGTTCGTCCGCAATTTCGGCATGGGCATCCATGACCTCAAATACATCCGTTCCGCGACCCGCAGAAGCATCGAGTGCCACCTTATGATAGAAAATCCCGGCAGCTACGTTGAGCTGTTCGCGGAAATCGGCGCGAATGTCATATACATCCACCCCGAGAGCGAGTACCACCCGTCCTCCACGCTTCAGGCGATAATCGAGGCGGGCGCAACTCCGGGCATCGTCATCAGCCCCGGCAAAATGACCGAAGGCATCCTTGAGCTGCTGCACGTCGTCAAGAGGGTACTCGTGATGGGCGTGAACCCCGGCAGCGCGGGGCAGACATATCTTCCATTCGTGGACAAAAAAATCCGCAAGCTGCTCACATTGCGCGAGAAATACGGCTTCGAGGTGTTCTGGGACGGTCACGGCTCTTTCGAGAACGTGAGCAGGTTCGCCCCGCTCGGAGTGAGTGGCTTTGTCCTGGGCACGGCAACCTTGTTCGGCAAAGAGCGGAGCTACAAAGAAATCATAAACAAACTACGGGAGTGCGTTAAATGACATCAGCATTGATTTTAGCGGGCGGTATGGGTAATCGGCTCAGCGAGCTTGGAATACCCAAGCAGTTCGCTAAAGTTGCCAAAATTCCGCTCGTAATGTATTGCATTAGGGCATTCGAGAATAGCGCCGGCATAGATTCTATCGCCATTGTCGCTCAGGAAAACCGGCAAGAGCGATTGCGCGGGCGGTTAGAGGAATGCGGCATAGAGAAATTCAGAACATTCGCTCCCCCCGGCAGAACGCGCCAGCATTCTATTCTCAATGGCTTGCTTGCGTTGCAATCGCTCAATCCGCAAAGCGTTGTGATTCACGATGCGGCAAGGCCTCTGGTTACCGAGCAGGACGTTGGCGACTGCATAAGAGCGTTTGACGGCCACGACGGGGCAACTCCCGTAATTCCGCTGAACGATACCGTGTATCAAAGCGCGGACGGCATGTTTGTCTCCTCTCTGCTGAACCGCAATGAATTATTCGCCGGTCAAACGCCCGAATGCTACAAATTTGCCCCATATTTGGAGGCTTGCAAAGCATTGAGCGATGAGGAACTTGGCGATATACGCGGCAGCAGCGAAATTGCGTTTAAGGCAGGCATGAAAATTCGTTTGTACAAAGGCAATACGCAAAATTTTAAGATCACGACAGCCATGGATTTCAGCTTTTTCAAGCACCTCATAGAGGAGCGCGGCTTGTGAAGGCCTGGGTGCTGCACGGCATAAACGACCTGCGTTTCGAGGACATCCCCAAGCCCGTTCCGGGACCCGGCGAGGCATTGGTGAAAGTCAGATGCGCCGGGATATGCTCGTCCGATATTCGCCGTATATTTTCTGCGGGGGCATACAGCTATCCAATCGTCCTCGGCCACGAGTTCTCCGGGGAGACCGAGGAGGGCAGGCGAGTCAGCGCGTTTCCGTTGCTGCCGTGCTTCAAATGCGAATCGTGCGAACTCGGGCATTACGAAACCTGCTCAAACTACGGCTTTATAGGTTCGCGCCGGAACGGGGCATTCGCCGAATACGTTGCCGTGCCGGAATGGAACCTTGTCGAGATTCCGAGCGGCATGAGCTTCGAGGCCGCCGCTCTGCTTGAGCCTGCCGCTGTCGCCCTCCACGCCGCAAGGCGGCTTGACCTGCATGGCGTGCGGAATGCGGCGGTGATAGGCAACGGAGTCATAGGCAGGCTGATAGCAAGGTGGCTGGAGATTTACGGAGTTGCAAATGTTGAATTGCTAGGCCGCAATGATAGGCAGGGCTTTGCCCGTTACGATGCCTGCGTTGACGCCGTTGGCAGCGAGGAGGCGCTGGCACACTGCATTGAGGCGGTGCGCCCGGGCGGTCAGATTGTGCTTGCTGGCAACCCCGATGCGGATTTTTGCCTAGGGCAAAAATTGCATTGGCAAATTCTGCGCAAGCAGATCGCTCTGCGAGGTTCATGGAATGCGCGCTATCCCTCCGACTGGCAAAGGGTGATTGAACACGCGGGCAAGCTGTGGCTGGATGGATTGATAAGCGACCGCTGTCCGCTTGGGAAGCTTGGAAAGGCGGCGGATATGGTGCGGAACAGGAAGAGCGGGAAGTATTGCAAGGTGGTGGCGGTGGCGTGAAAATTTTTGCCTGCTGTTTTGACTAATGCGCCTCCAGCCAATTTTCCCCAATCCCCACATTCGCGACAATCGGCACGTTGAGCTGCATAGCGTTTTCCATCTCTGCTTTAATCATCTGCGAAAACTCAACCGCATTTTCCTCGGGGCATTCAAAAACCAACTCATCGTGAACTTGCAAAAGCATTCTAAGCGGCAAGCGTTCGGTTTTTATTTTGCTGTGCAAACGGAGCATTGCCTCAACAATCAAATCTGCGGCGCTGCCTTGAATTGGGCTGTTCATTGCCATGCGCTCTGCCATTGCGCGCTCCTGATGGTCGCTTGAATTTAACTCGTATATGTAGCGGCGCCTTTTTGAGATGGTTTCCACAAAACCGTTTTCTTTGGCAAACTTTACAAGCTCTTCAAAATACTCCTTCACCCTGCCGTATAAATTAAAATAGCCGTTTATAAACTCCACCGCTTTGGAACGGCTTATGCGCAATTCCTTGGCAAGCCTGAACGCGCTCATCCCGTAAATCACGCCGAAATTAACTACCTTGGCAGCAGCCCGCATCTCTTTGCTAACATCATTCGTTTCAAAAATTTTTGCTGCCGTGATGCTGTGAATATCCAAACCTTGCAAAAATGCGTTGGAAAGCGCCGAGTCTCCGCTTAGGTGAGCTAACATTCGCAGTTCTATTTGCGAATAGTCAACGGAAATAATTTTCCAATTTTCTTGGCTTGGCACAAAAGCAGTTCTTATTCGCTTGCCCTCTCCACGCCGAACAGGAATATTTTGCAAATTCGGGTTCACGCTAGAAAGCCTGCCGGTCACCGTTCCCCATGGCAAAAAAGTGGTGTGAATGCGGTTTGTTTTGGGCGATACCAGCTTGGGCAAAGCTTCTGTATAAGTGGTTTGCAGTTTTTGAAGCTCACGCCAATTCATTATAGGCTCCAAAACAAGATGCTCGCTTTGCTCCAAAAGCATCTCCAAAGTTTCTGCATCAGTGCTGGGACCGCTTACATTTTTTTTCAGCACAGGGAGATTTAATTTCTCATATAAAATATGCGAAAGCTGTTTTGGAGAAGCCAAATTAAAACGCTCTTCCGCTATTTCAAAAATCTGCTCTTCTAATTCCGCAAGCCGTTTTTGCAGCTCCGAGTTGAGATTTGCAAGGGCAAGATTGTCTAAAGCTATGCCATTGCATTCCATTTCGTAAAGACATTTTATCAAGGGCATTTCTTTTTCTTCAAAAAGAGCAAATAAACTTTTCTTTTCCAGATCCTCTTTTATATTATCCCATTTCATCAAAAGAATCGCTGCATTTTCTGGCGAGCTTCCATGATAAGTGTTGGGCCTCAAAAGCCATTGGGCAAACAAAACATCCCAAAATTTTCCTTTTGGCAAAGACGCCCCGGGCACCCCATGGAAAAACGCTTTTGCATTGTAAAAGATGAGTTCCAAATTTTCATTTTCAAAAACAGCTTTAAGCCACTCTTCGCAAAGCGAAAAATCCGAAATCTCATAAAATTTATTTTCATTTTTGCTCACCGTAATAGCATTGGCGCCATTTTCCAAAATTGTCCATGCCAAAGTTTTTGCAGACTTCAAGTCCTCTTCCATCTCTTGCAGATTTTCCACGGATTTAACAGAGATTTTTATTTTTCGGACTGGCGGTTCAGAGAGAATTGAAAAGAGCGAAGGAACATCTTCTGCATTTGGCAAAAGCTTAATCAAGCTTGGAATTTCGTAATTTGTGAAAAGCTCATATAATTCATTTCTGTTTAAGCCTTTGAATTTCAAATCTTCCAGCTTGTAGCCAAAGTCGTAGTCAGTTTGCAGTGTTACTAGCTGTTTGCTTAAAAAGGCTTTTTCTTTGCCAGCCTCCAAAAGAGTTTGCCTTGACTTTGGCAGTTCAGCCAGATTTTCGTAAATGCTCTCAAGACTGCCGTATTTTGATAAAAGTTCCACTGCGGTTTTAGGACCTATTTTTGCAACGCCGGGGATGTTATCGGAATCATCGCCTACTAGAGCTAGATAATCTATCATCTGTTCGGGATTAACGCCGAATTTTTCTTTTACTTGCTCCGGTCCAAAATCCACTCCCTTTGCACCTTTTTCAATTTGATAAAGATGAATTTTTTCATTCACAACTTGCGCCATATCCTTGTCTTTGGTAACCAAAAGCACGGAGCAGTTTTTTTCCGCAGCCAGCTTTGCAACGGCAGCCATTATATCGTCTGCTTCAAAGCCTTCGCGCTCCAAAATAGGAATGCCGCTTTTTTCCAAGCTTTCGCCAAGGCTAGGCATTTGCTCAGACATTTCGGGTGGCATTGGGCTTCGGGTTGCTTTGTATTCTGCATAAATTTCGTGCCTAAAGGTAGCTCTAGACACATCTTTTACTATAGCAAAGTACTCAGGCTTATGCATTTTAATTATCCGCAAAATCGCTCCCCAATAACCGTGCAAAAGCGAAACCAGCTGTCCCCTGCTATTTCTTAAAGGATTTCGAGCATAAGCATAAAACATGCGAAAAGCCAGCGCAGAGGAATCTATCAAAAGTAAACGAGGCATAGGTAGAATTTAGTAAAGTAAATACTGATTAACTCAATGCTTGGGAGTGGGGAGTAGGGAGTGGAATAAGTATAGTAAAAGGCTGATTAACTCAAACTTAATGCTCTGGAGCATGGAACAAGCGATATGTGGAGCTGCATTGGCTGGGACATGGGACATGATTTGCACATCGCTTGTCCCATGTTCCTTGTCCCAGCGGAGTAAATCAGCATTTGCTATACCTAAACATCATGAAAATCAGCATTGCGCCGTAGATGATTTGGCGCATGTTGGCGGCGATGGCGCTTGGCATTCCCACAAACCGCAGGGCTTCGGGCAGCAAAACGAGGAATGTAGCTGCTATAACGCTTCCCCATAGGTTTCGCATTCCGCCGATGATGACGATGGAGAGGATGAATATGGATTCGTCTATTGTGAAGCTTGTTGGGTCTATGTAGCTGATGTAGTGGGCGTAAAGCGCGCCCGGGACTGCGGCGAGCATTGCGCTTGCGGTGAAAGCGATTACTTTGCTTAGGTAAACATTTTTGCCAAGCGATTGCGTGAAAATTTCGTCTTCGCTCAATGCCCGCAAAGTGAAGCCAAAGGAGGAGCGCGTTAGTTTTTTGAGGAAGAAAAAGATTAATGCGGCAAAGAGCAGGGTTAAAAGCAGAAAGGCTAGTTTGCTTTTTATGTCTATTCCGAAGATTTGGATATTTGGGATGCCGGGAATGCCCAGAGGACCTCTTGTGAGGGTCATCCAGTTGTTCATTAGCGAGAAGGCGACTATTTGGATGCCCAGTGTGCATACGATAAAATAGTCGTCGATTGTGCGCAAGGCAATGGCGGATACGATTAGTGCTAGCACACCGCTAAACAGCATGGCGGCAGGCAATGCCAGTAAAAACGGGAGTTGGCAATTGACGGCTAGCAGGGCGGCGGTGTATGCGCCAACGCCGTAAAATCCTGCATGGGCCAATGAAATCATTCCACCGAAACCTGCGGAGAGATTCAGGCTTTGCGAGAGCATTGTGTATATGCCGATTAGTATTAGCAGGTGCAGTAGGTATTCCATATCAAATCTCCACCTTTTTCAATCGTTTGCCGCTAAAGCCGAGCGGTTTTGCTATTAGAAACAGTATCAGAATTATGTAAGCTACGGCATCCATCCATTGACTGCCTATGTAGTAAGCCGCCAGATGCTGCGCCGTTGCAAGCAGCAACGCACCGCCGACCAATCCCCAGTTGCTGCCTACGCCGCCTATTATCATGGCTACTACGCCATAGAGCAGCCAGTTGAAGCCCATTGTTGGCCGCATATCCACGTCATAAGCAATTAAAATTCCCGCTACTGCGGCTAATGCCGAGCCTATTCCGAATGCCCATAGAATCACTCTGTCGGAAGGGATGCCAACGATGTTGCTCAATTCGGGGTTGCTTGATACCGCGCGGATGTTTCGACCTATGCGGCTGTATTTCATAAAGAGCACGCAGGCTATGAATAGCGTTAGGCAGGTTGCGATTGTGATGATTTGGATGTTGGTGATGTATGCTCCGAAGAATTCGTTTCCTACTTTGACATCCCAAGTTCGGATGCTTTTGGTGCTGTCGCCCCAGAGCATGGAGATTATGTTTTGCAAGACGGTGTAGAGTCCGAGCGAGGCTATCATTAGTATCATGGGGGAGGCGTTGCGTTTTCTTAGCGGTTTGTATAGGGCTATTTCGGATAATGCTCCTATGGCGGTGGCGCAGAGGATGGCTAGGGGGATGGAGATTGGGAGGGGGAGGTTTAGTTGCATGGAGAAGAGGTGGGTGAAGTAGGCGGCGTAGGTTAGGGTGGCGGCGTGGGCGATGTGGAAGAAACGGGTGGGGTAGTAGGTTGATGAGAATGATTGGCTTATTAAAAGGAATAAGACGAATGAGAGAAATATGTTTGTAATAATCTGACTCATTGCGAGGGACCTTCAAAGAGAGGTGTACTAGGTTTTATCCCTTCAAAATGATTATTTAACTTATTTATAATACTATCCTGATTTTCGAGTATAATATTTTTCTTGCGAAAAGCTTCTTTGTTGCTTTGCAGAGAAATAAAATATCCTGTGATTGAAACAAAAACAGATAAGATAAAAATAACAACAGCTATATAAATTGATTCTCTAACATTATATTCTGACAATCGTATTTCTGCGGGTTTTAAATATCTAAACTGTAAAAGATTTAACCAACTTTTTAAAGATTCATTAACAGCTCTTATATAAATATTACTATCTTTATTTTCATCATCTTTATAGGTTGCTATTTCGCTTCCTTTTATATCATCAAAGCGCTGAATTCTATATTGAAGCTCTGATATTTTATCATAGTAAATTTGGATAACATTAAAAAAACATTTTAAACTCATTTTTTTATGTTTCTTATACGAATCAATAATATGACCATTTTCTTCTAATTCATGTATTATATTTTTGGTAGTATTAAAGTATTCTTGAACCAATTTATCTTTATCATTCTTAATGTTGCCATAGTATTTTAAAAAATTCATAACCTACCTTTCTGTCGTTTGTTTAGGCGCCATTTTTATACTTTCTTTTTTTTTACGATTGTAACAATCTTTATTGTCATTACGTTTTTTAATTGTAATAAGTATTTGTTTATTAGGTTTATCAATTTTGTCATCAATCAGAATTTCACATGATTTACCATGTAAAACGGTTCTAAACCAGTTTTCTGTATATAGTTTTATATCATAAGCATCACATTTTATCAGCTTTTCATCATCACTAGTGATATCAAAATACATATAATTGCCATAATATCTCCCATAATTAGGGTCTCCTGTTTCTTCAGGTGTTTTATGATTACTCGTTTTTATACACTTATATTTTGGGGGTTCATTAGGAAAACAATAGGGTGAAAGATCATTGCTTTCACAATGTGGAGGCTTTTCTAAAGGATTAAATTGGCTTATAATAATCTCCCCACCAACTTTTAATAAGTCAAATGCTTTTAATATAACAGACTTGTTTTCATCATCATCTTTAAAGCAACCGAAAACGGTGTTTATTAAACATACTATATCGGCATCTTCTTTTTTTATTAAATTAATATTTCTGAAATCACAACATTTTGTTTTAATAATACTAGGATTATTAAAACTATCTATCTCATCCAAGTATTCTCGATTTTGATCGATAGCATATATAACTTTTATTTTATTCTGGAATTTCTTTAAGAGTACTTCTTTTTCTAATCGACCGTAAAAAGCACCTATATCATAAATAACTGCATTAGAATGGGGTAAAGGACTTAAAATTTCTTCAAATTTACCTTCTTCCCATTTGCGGAAAGTAGGTCCGTAATGCTCTGCTGACCTTATTTCATCATAATTTCTATATAATTTGCAAAACGCTTTCTTATACCACAAATCAGGAGATAAATTTAAAATTGCAGAGCGATGAATATGTTGTAATTTTTCAACAAATGCTTTGAATGCGAACTTAATACTTTCGTATTGGTCAGCTTCCACTTTTGTATCAAACTCTATTATAATGTATTTATCTTGATTTATTACATTTTTTGTTTTTATTAAAATTTGTTTTTTTTCTATAGCAATATCTGGTATTTTATCTTGTTCCAAATGTAAAAAAGCACTTTCTAATGATTTATCTGATGGTTGATATAATCCCCACGGAGTTTTCAGGCGAGATAAAGGACAAGGAATTTCGCTAGAGGTTTTACCTATGCTACTACTAGCATAATTAAACATTTTATCTTTTTCCGGTTCCAGTTTTTTTTTAGTTGTATTATAATTAAAAAGCCCTATTTTTAATGGTGGGCAAACAGAAGTCAATCCATGCGCAACAGATAATGGCACCAACGGGTCTGAAAAATCATGCCAAAAAAGAACGCTGTCTGTATTCATTCTTGAAATAATTGTTTTAGAAAAAACAATTATCTTAGACAAATAATTTACAAAAAGTTCAGTAATTTTTTCTTTAATTTTGTCATGTTTTATTTTGTCAGTTGACATATTACCATAAAAATAGAATTTAAAGTTTTGCAAATAAAAAGAATTGCTATCTATAATACTCTTGATACTTTTGCTATCTTTATAGCCACTGCATTCATGAATTATTTCGTTTGTTATTACATCATACAAATTTCCAAAACAAAAATCTTGGGGCTTGTTATCATTTAATTCCCAAAGATATCCTTCTATTAATGTGCAGAGTAAAAATATTTTTTTAGATAACTCTAACGATGATTTATCTTTTTCTTTATGCTTTTTTATATCTTCCACAAATTGCGTATTTTTTTCTTCTCCTGATTTAAATTGAATCTTATCTGCTATAGAAGTTTCAAATTGAGGAATACTTAATAATGCCGTTTTTAATATCAATTGAAAAGAATCCCTGTCGTCACGAAGATTATTTAATTCCTTATATTTCCATTCATTAAAAAGAGAAAGAATGCGATATAAGGTTTCGTGGCTTGTTTTTTGTTGAGAACAGTCATTGAGAAAAAGAATTTTTAATAAATCCTTTTTAGTAGAAATATCTCTTAATAGATCATGAACCTCTGATATGTTAAGAGCGTAATTGATAATATTATTCAATTCTTCTATTGATAAAACCTTGCGACTTTTTTGATGTTTTTTTATTTTCTTGTGAGAAAAAGAATTAAAAAAATTACTGGATGTGATAGTAGTCTTCTGAAGAAGATATGAATCAACACCAAGACGAGGAATTTGATACAAAAAATATAATGACGATTTCCCAACAAGTTCTAAAAGTTCCGGATCAAGAGTAATTTTATCTATCAAATTATCTAAAAGAGAAACATTTTCACTCATAATACACAACTCCCGTTAAAGTTTTTATTATTCAAATGCATAGATCCCCCATGGCAAAAATCACCATCACTACAATCAGCACATTTAGCAACTCGTTTCCACTCTCTATCATGGAATCGGACAAAATTATTATTCAGTCCTACAAAGTACACAAATCTTTTCTTAATTTTCATGCCATTTACTCTTTTTCTTCTAATATTAGTGAATCTAATAGAATTGTATTTTGCTTCAAAATAAATGTATTGTCTTCTAAAATAGTACTGTTATGGTTTATCATTTGAGGCTGTTTTTTTATTTCAGTTGAAAAGGCATTTGTATTTGCTTCTATGGTTTTAAGTTCTTTCGATTCGTTATTAAACATCGAAAATATAGTACTTGCTATTAGACTTGCTACAATACCACCAAATAAAGCCATATATATTGAGTATATTATAGATTTTCTAAAAGACTTTTGCGCTTCTATATCTTGTAAAATTGATATTTGGATAGATATTGGATTAATATAAGCATTTAATCTTCTTAAAACAAATTCTGAAATATCAAAAACTTCCTCTAACGATCTATTGTCTATGTTTTTAAACTTTACTTCTATACGTTTAAAATCTTCATTAAGTAATGGAGATAAATGTACATTCAAATCAGACACATTTTTGTAAAAACCTACTAATTTTGTTCGCCACGTTTCTAAATCTTTCTTTTCTTGATTATAAATTGAGGCAAATTCTAAAGCATCAAGAAATTTGCTAATTTCTTTAATAATTTCATCCAAATTATTTACATGCTGCTGTATAATTTCTTTCATTTCACTATTCATGTTTTTGCTCCTAGGAGATATCCTTTTTGGGTTTCTATTTGCTCCCTCTCTTGATTCTGATGTTCGAGCCCATCCTTTTTTTCCGATTTGGCAATTTTAATAAGCATAGTATTACCTTCATCCTTTTTATCATCAACATTTATTTCAAAGTCTTCATTTCTCTTAAGCCCCTTTTTTTCAAGTATATCGACAAACCATTGCTCTGTATATAGTTTGATTTTATAAGTGTCACATTTCATTAATGTTTCTTCAGAGTCAGAATTTTTAAAGTACATATAGTGCCCATAATACAGACCAAAATTATGACCTTCGCCAGGTTTTTTCATGTTACTCGTTTTTATAAGTTTATATTTATCACCTTCAAAATCAAACTCAAATACTGGAATGTGTCCAAGTTTTGATTTCTTGATTTTTTTATAAATGCAATGATGTGGTAGATAATTTGGGTTAAATTGATCAATCCATAAGATACCTTTTGGATTTAATAATTCATAAGCGGTTTCGAGAACCATCCTATTTTCGTCTTCATCAAAACAGCCAAAAACACTATTTGCAAAACAAACTAAATCAGCTTTTCCACCAGTTTTTTCTGTAATTTCTCTAAAGTCATAACAATAAGTTTGAATTTGATCAAGATCGGATGCTCTTTCCGGTAAATCTAGATTATTTCGCAATTTTATAATATATTCGTGGTTTTGGTCAATCGCATATATTCTTTCTATTTTGTCTTTATGAGGTAACATTTCTTGTATTAGACGTCCATTAAATGCTCCAAAATCATAAATAATTATTTTCTTTTTATAGGCAATTGTATTAATAATTGTTTCTAATTCTACTTTTTCCCAAGCTCTGTAATTGTTGATTTCTTTTTTATATTGTTCATCTAGTCTGATTTTATCAATATGTTCATATAACGAACAATAAGCCTTTTTGTACCATTTTTTATAGTTAAGATTGAGATTTGCGGTTTGGTGTATCAATGCTAGTTTTTCTAAAAAAGCTTTAAATGTATATTTGAATTTTTCTATTTGAGGTAATATTTTTTTAAATGAAAGTTCTGTATTGCCAGTGAATTTTACCGCAATATAAATTGTTTGGCTAAAAGCATTTTCTGTTCTAATCAATAATTGATTGTTTTTGCCTAATAACAAATCCTTGTTATCTTCAAAAAAACCTTCTTTATTGAAAAAATCTTCAAGGCTAACAGTCCAGACTGTTTCTTTATAACAACCCCATAAATTTTCTAGTCTATCTAATTTTTCTTTGCTATCATCTAAGTTAAAGG
>Ga0099364_10005785_pt1 | contig 18221 bp, 19 predicted proteins | sample TergutTh196P3_FD_73070 | JGI IMG/M metagenome (GOLD analysis project Ga0099364, IMG submission 73070) | Microcerotermes parvus P3 segment gut microbial communities from Pointe-Noire, Republic of the Congo - Th196 P3 | ecosystem: Host-associated > Arthropoda: Insects > Digestive system > Gut ...
CAACTGTTATTACACTTCATTTGTTGTACCTCGTATTAGCATTCACTGTGGGCGGCCTGATCGGCAAAAAGAACCCGGCAATCCTGATAAAAAACCAGGTTCCCGGCTATCTGACGGCAATAGGGACGCAATCATCAGCGGCTACAATACCGGTAAACCTCAAGTGCGCTGAGAATAACGGGGTCTCCAGAGAAATACGCAATTTCGTGATTCCTCTTTGCGCCAATATTCATTTAGCAGGCTCAATGATAACAATAACGTGTTGCATAACCGCCGTTATGATGATGTACAAAATGCCGAACAGCATTGAGACGATAATACCTTTTATTTTGGTACTGGGAATCGCAATGGTTGCCGCGCCCGGAGCGCCAGGCGGCGCTATCATGACAACGCTCCCCTTTCTTCCTATGTTGGATATACCGTCCGACGGCACTATTGCAAGTCTTCTGATAGCGCTCTACATAACGCAGGACAGCTTTGGGACTGCCTGCAACGTCTCCGGCGACAACGCTATTTCCCAAATAATAGATGCCATTTATCATAAAAGCATCAAAAAACTAAGTGTTAATTAAATGTAAACACTGGGCTCTTTTTTTGATAAAATGCTGTAAAAGCTTCGATCATGTTCATCCCAGTGATCGACAAGGTATGGTTTATTGATTTTTGTTTAACCATTATTGATTGTTTTGCTTCTAAATAAAGCAGGCCATCTTGCCCGCGTTTCCGCTAGGATGCGAAAGTTGATTGAAAATGAAAGCTTTTTCGTATACAATGTTCATTGCGTTGATAATCTCTTGATGTCGCGCGATAGAGCGCTTTAGCGGATAACTATCGAAAAGGTGATAACAGCATGAATGTTTACGACCAAATAGACGCCAATAACCGCAAAACAGCGGCAATACTTTGTGCATTCCCTGTAGCTCTTTTCATATTGGTTTACTTGTTTTTCTATCTGGCTGTCGTAACCAATATACCATCATATGCTAAAATTGGTTTCAGTTATATTGCCTCAATTGGAACACTTTTTGGCGGGACGTTAATGGATATGGAGGATAGGACTTCACGGATTGCGGGTAATTATTCAGTTGTTTCCGATATACCTTACCTGAGGCAGGCTCTTGATTCTACGCTTGCGGTTTATCCATGGATACTTTTGATAACATTCATATGGATAGCATTTTCTTACCGCTCGGGTGACGCCATGATGCACAGGATTACACGCGCACGTCTCGTCACTTTAGAAACAAACCGCGCGTTGTGCCGTTTGGTCGAAAACACAGCCATTATGGCCGGACTTCCTACACCCGCTATATACCTCATCAAAGACGATTCATTTAACGCCTTTGCGTCCGGGCACAAACCGGAAGTAGCCTCCGTAACGTTTACCGAAGGCATAGTCAAAACGCTTGATAATGCAGAACTCCAAGCAGTGATAGCTCATGAGCTCGCTCATATTGGCAACCGCGACACGCGCCTGACGACAATTACCATAGCGGGTATTGGCTGCTTTACCTTTTTTGGCGAATTGTTATGTGGAGGCGGACGTAAAAAAAGAAGTGGCAGTCTCAATATTTTAGCCTATTTGTTGGGTTTATTCTGCCTTGTATTCGGCTACATAGTGGCGCCGATTTTGCACTTTGCGCTTTCACGTCGTCGCGAGTTCCAAGCGGATGCTACGGCGGTAAAAATCACCCGCGATCCGGACGCGCTATCCCGCGCGTTATTTAAAATCGCGCAAAATCCAATGGTAGAGGCTCTCAGTAAACTCCCGCTTGTCGGCAACATGTGTATCGCCAATCCAGCTAAAGCCAGAATAAGCCTCGTGAATTTATTTAGCAAGCTGTACTCGACTCATCCACCGGTAGAAGAACGAATTGCCGCGCTAAGAAGAATGGTACAGTAAGAAAACAATTGTTGACATGATATTTAACTCATAACACTTCTCTTTTAACTAAATCAAGTAATCTATCCCATCGATATTTTACTGTGCTTTTGCTTACCGGAGGATTAAGAAAAGAGCCTATCTCGGATAAAGTGGCTTCTGGATTTTCCAGTCTCACCTCTATGAGTTCTTTAAAACGTTTGGGAAGTTTTTCATAAACTTTCATGGTTTGTATCTTTTTGGCGGCAGCAACCTGTTCTTCTGCAACTTTTAAGCTCTTACTTATATTTGCGGAGTCGCAATTCACTATCTTGTTTGCTATGTCTTTCATTGCTCTGAATATCGCCGTGTCTTCAATCTTCAAAGTAAGCCCATTCATACCTATTCCGCTTAGAAAATGAACAATATTTTCTTGTTTCCTGATCATAAGCTCATTAGCGCCGTTAATAAACCTCCTTGAAAAATTACATTTTCCAAGCTCTAAAAGCAAACCGGTTTTATCTGCCACATCTTCTTCGCGAATCCTAAGAACGAGATAATATCCACTTTTAGGGGAGAAAATGTTCCCGCTAGATCCGTATAAGCCGCGTAGCCAATGCCAGCTTTTGCGCTTAGATAAAAGCGGATTTACAGATACTAATCTTGTAAAAACATCTTCGTTGAGCGTAAGTTTGATTTTACCTTTATAGTTTGGAGGAATTTCTATACATTGCGCTAAATTGATTGTTTTGGGGTTAATATGTTTACACAAAAGAATAGCGCGTCTGAATGCCCAAATGCGGCTGCTTGAAAGAATTATCTCATCTCCGCAGTTTTGCTTTGAGAGACCGGATAAAAGACCGGCAAGCTCGAACGCGGCGCCTTTTACATCTCGCGGCATGGAAAACCATTCGTCCCAACCGGAGAATCTGTTTACATTAACGCTCAATCTTTGTAAATCATTCGACATAGACGATTCAGTATCTCCGCTAGCTTTTGCGAGTCATGACGAACAACGTTGTCTCTTGTCACCTCTACAAAATCCTCTTCTAAAATTTCGCAGCCCATTCTTTTTATTTTTTGAGCCTGATGACGGTCAAGTAATAGTGGAAATGCTCCGTCCATTTCATACTTTTCAATCAGATTCTCAGGAATCGAGGCTTTGTTAATAAGTACATAATTCGGGACACATCCCATTGCTCCACTTATCCATTCAACATGCTTTATTATGTTCATACCTTCGGTTTCATTTGGCTGAGTCATGAGGTTACAGACATATACCTTCGGCGTTTTTGAATTTTTTATTTTGTCGGCAAATTCCTGTATTAGAAGATTGGGAATTACGCTTGTAAAAAGGCTTCCGGGACCAAGTACAATAAGGTCGCTTTCATCGATTGCTTCCAGTATTCCCTTAACCGGCTTTGCTTCTTCCGGCTCCAACCAAATCCCATCCAGATTGCTGCCGTTCTTTGAAATTTCCAATTCTCCATGAACAATTCTTTTGTCCTTTGTTTCAGCTGCAAGTACAACGTGATCCGTTGTAACGGGTAATACCCTTCCTCTTATTGCAAGCAAGTTGTTCATTTCCTCCACCGCAAGTCTAAAATCGCCGCAAAGTTCAGTTACTGCAACTAACATCAAATTTCCCAAACTGTGCCCCGCTAACTCGCCTCTATCAAATCTAAAATCCAATATCCTACGGAGAGCGTTATCGTTTTCAGCTAACGCAACTATACAGTTTCTCACATCTCCCGGAGGCAAGACCCCCAATTCAACGCGAAGTCTTCCCGAACTGCCTCCTTCATCAGTGACAGCCACAACGGCAGTTATATTACGCGTATAGTTTTTTATTCCCCGGAGGAGAGCGGAAAGACCGGTTCCGCCTCCAATAGCTACTATGCTTGGACCTTGAGATAAACGATGGCGAAGAGCGCTTGACAGTATTTCCCGCCTTCTGGAATACACCTCGGTTTTCCTTAAGAATGTGAACCCGCTGATATTCAAAATCAGGATCAAAAAAATAGCGGTAATTAAACCAATTACAAAACCAATTATTTGAGGAGACATTATTATTCAACCCATTCTTTTAAAATATCTCTATGGTTTAGGATTAATTCATATAAATATTCTTCATTTAAGAATTTATATTTTTCTTTATAATGAGAGAACAGCCACTCGGCGAACGCCACCGAACGATGACGACCGCCAGTGCATCCTATTGTGATGTTAATTGAACGCGCGCTTGTTATGAAAACTGGAAAAATAAAATCCAGGAATTTAATGCAATTTGTAATTAGCGCATTTGTTTCTTTAAATGATAGCAAATAATCCTGTATCTCTTTGTCTTTTCCCGAGAACCGCTGTAACTCCGGAATATAGAAAGGATTAGGGATGAAACGAACGTCAAATACATAATTCGCCTCTTTAGGTATTCCATATTTATACCCAAAAGATGAGAAAACTATTCTTTTATTGGTTGCGTTATGCATGGCTTATCTCACCTCGTCAATTCTATTTTGTATATTAATTGAATTGATAATATGGAAACCGTTTCGTTTACGACCTACGGCCCAGCGTTACGAACATAGTAGGGGCGGCGCCTTGAGCCGCCCTGTTGTAAATTATAGCCATCGCTATATTGGGTTTGTAGGGGCGGCATTCTGCCGCCCGAAAAGAAGAGACGAAAGCATTATCAATATAAACCCTGAAGTTATATTGCATCCGCCGCCGCCATTAGCTTGTCGTTTATTCTGTTCGTTTTGTTCTTCCTGCTCTTCCTGCTCTTCTTGTTCATCATAAAGAGTTACGCTGATTCTCAGGGTTTGCGTATCAAATCCTTCCGAGTTTGCCGCTTTTATAGTAAACGTAAAAGTATCCTCCGTCGTCAGTGTGCCGGAAATTCTTCCATCATCGCTAAAGCTTAATCCGTCAGGTAAACTGCCGCTTTCGATCGACCAAGTAATCGGAATGGAGGTTTCAAATGTTTTAAGCGTTTGATTGTAGTATGTCCCTTTGATACCGCTTGGCAAAGTTATTGTAGCAATCATCGGGAGCGTTTGGTTCATATTCCATATTCTTCTTTTCAACACATATTCAGAAATATATTTTGGGATTGGCGTCAAGAGCTGCGGCATGTCATCATGTTCAGGCTGCTTGGCGTCGGAAGGGGCGCCCTTTGGTTTCACGCTTGTCGGGACAACCAGCAATGGTCGTTCATTCTCCCAGAAATCGCTTTCCTTCGCCCAACCGGCAATATAAATATCGCCGTCCTCGCCAAAGTCGACTAAGTTACCGTTTGAATCGGTTGTGAAATTAAAAAACTCGTCGCCGTTACCTTTCAAGAAAACGAGCGTACCATCTTTCTGTACGTGAGTATATACTATCGGAGCAGCGGGCGTGCTTTCCGAAGGCTGTATAAAAAAACTGAGTATTATTGTCGAAAAAATAGTCAGTATGATTAAGCCGATAAAAAATCTTAAATATAGATTATTCTTCATAATTAACTCCTCTCGTTAATTTAATTGACTTTATTATAACCTCTATTAATTTGATGTTCAACACTACCGGCTAATCCCCATCAAATACGCCTAACAGCTATATTCTCGGCATATGAAACGTCCTTTTTTATGTCCATTTTCAAAAGTGTATAATAAGCGGCAGGAGCTAAATTGAGGAGAATAAATCAAGATGCGGTATTCTATTTATAAAAAGCGGGGCGCCGATTGTGTCGATCAATTCAAAAAGTGGGCAGTAAGCGAGCAAAATGAAAATATCACTAAAAACCAAAAGACGTTTTGCTTTATACTATTCGTAACATATATTCTAATCATATTAAGACTGACAGTTTTTAGATTTGGCGTTTATCATGAAAGGCAGTTAAATCTATCTCTTTTCACTGATTTGATAAATGTTTTTAGAAATTTTGGGATTACCAGATTTATGTGGTTGTTTCTGGGAAACATAGTCTGGTTCATTCCATTTGGATTTTTGCTGCCAATGTTGTTGAAAAAAAGCAGTTTTTTTAAAATAGTTGTATGCGGCTTTATGTTTTCGTTAGCAATAGAAACCATGCAATTCTTTACCTATAAAGGAGTAGCTGAACTTGACGATTTAATCCTAAACACGTTTGGCGCCGCTATAGGATATTTACTCTTTAAGTTATTGTCGATGAAGGGATTGAACAAGGACCAATGATCACTGTTTCAGCAAAGCTCACTTTTTATATTCCGCGCGCAGCTTCCCTCAAGGATAAACGACAGGTATGCCGAAGCCTTATTGATAAGACCCGCCAGCGTTTCAACGCGTCCGTCGCGGAGGTCGATACGCAGGATACGCATAAAACATTGACAATAGGCGTCGCGGTCGTTTCGGGCAGTTCAACTCACGGACAGCATTCGTTAGACGAAATCATACGTTACATGGAAACAAACGCCGACGCCGAACTGACGGATATTAGTTATGGTTAATCCGCATTGACGATGCGTTATGGATGCCGCCCCCTACGATTCTATTTAGCAATGGCAATGGTTTTTATGCCGTAGGGGACGGCCTCTGGACGTCCCGATTTTCTAAAACACCCGTACATTTCCATATATCAATGGTTAGGGTTAACAACAACGGGCGATCCCCTAACCTGCCGCCCGCTGCTAATAATCACAACCACCAATCATCAGATCCGTAGGGGCCGCCCTTGCCGTTGTCCTAAATTCAGACGGCAGTATTGTAACCATGAATTCTCATAATTATCATTATAGGTATGTTAGATTATAATTGAAACAAGACTGGTTATTATAAGATAATATGGAGGTAAACGAAGTGGACGATAGCAAAATCCAGTTGTTTGAAGATAAACGTATCCGCTCGGCATGGGACGAGGAGAATGAGGAATGGTATTTCTCGATTGTTGATGTTGTTGGCATACTGACTGAGCAGCCTACTCGGAGGCGCGCGACATTGTATTGGGGTAAACTGAAACAGCGATTGAAGGAAGAGGGCTCTGAACTGTTGACAGATTGTCAACAGTTGAAAATGACCGCCGAAGATGGAAAAAAACGTTTGACAGACGTTGCAAATTCTGAACAGCTTTTACGCCTTATCCAATCTATCCCTTCACCGAAAGCGGAGCCATTTAAGTTATGGTTAGCCCGAGTTGGTAATGAGCGTATCGAAGAAACCATTGACCCGGAACTGACGATTGATCGCGCTCTTGAAACCTATCTCAAAAAGGGAATGACAAGGGAGTGGATTAATCAAAGATTACAAGCCATCCAAGTCCGCAAAGAATTGACAGATGAATGGCAGGACAGGGGCGTACAAAAAGGAATCGAATACGCTATTCTAACTGATGAAATATCAAAAGCATGGTCGGGTATGACGACGAGGCGGTACAAGAATCTCAAAGGCTTGAAAAAAGAAAACCTTCGCGATAATATGACCACGCTTGAATTGGTGCTGAATATGCTTGCTGAAGCTACAACTACAGAAATATCGCGAGAACAGAAGCCGAAAGGTTTTAAAGAAAACAAAGCAGTTGCTCGTAGCGGTGGAGAAGCGGCAGGGGAGGCGCGTGCCGCTGTTGAAAAACGAACGGGCAAACCCGTAATAACCTCCAAAAACGCAATTGATTTTCGCAATTTAATTTCCAACGTAATTGAGGCGTCAGGTGATAAAGATAGCGACGCAGAATAATTTTAAGTTTAAAACGGTTCTGGACGGGATCGGTTTTATAAAAACAAAGGTTATGATTAATCTGCTTCAACAAGAGCGGTCATAGCGGAACCGTTCCGGCATTGATTTACAACGGACGGTCGAGTCGACCATCCCTACGTTTCTATTTGGCGATTACAATGGTTTTATGCCGCAGGGGACGGCCTCTGGACGTCCCGTTTTTCTAAAACATTCGTACATTTCCATATATCAATGGTCGGTGTTTACAACAACGGGCAATCCCCTAACAGAATCGTTTTGGAATCGTTTTGCAACGGACGGTCGGGTCGACCATCCCTACGTTTCTATTTGGCGATTACAATGGTTTTATGCCGTAGGGGACGGCCTCTGGACGTTTTTCTAAAACACCCGTACATTTCCATATATCAATGGTCGGGATTTACAACAACGGATAATCCCCTAACCTGCCGCCCGCTGCTAATAAACACAACCACCAACCATGAGAACTGTAGGGGCAACCCTTGCGGTTGCCCTAAATTCAGACGGCACAAAACAGGTCAAGGACATGTAGGGGACGATGCCCACATCGTCCCGGAATGTCAACATTAGGATCGCGTCCATTAGCCTCAAGAATTGTTTAATTTTTTCTTTTTAATGATAAACGGCGCCGCTCCAAGTAACGCAAACACTAAATAACTGCCATAACCAATCGAGTTGCAGCCGTTGCCATCTTCTACCGTCACTCTCGCGACATTAGATGTCACAGATACCGCGCCCGTCGCGCTTGCCACGCAGTAATAGTAATATGTCCCTACTGCTAAATTTGTCGGAATGGTAAAACTTGCGTTCGTCGCTCCAGATATCGACGTTCCGCCTGAATTGCTATTAGTATTATTGGAATGCCATTGATATGTAAGCGTTCCGCCCTGCGTTATGCTTGCGCCAACTGACAGGCTACCGGTAATGCTACCCTCCGTGACTGTGGTATTCGCCGTAGGTTGAGTGGTGATGGTGATAACTGGTGTTATTATCGGCGCGTCAGTTACAACAACTCTTGCAACGCTTGAAGACTCAGGCGTCGCGCCAGTCGCGCTAACCACGCAGTAGTAGTAATAGGTTCCCGCTGTCAAATTTGTCGGAATGGGGAAATTAGCGCTCGTCGCGCCGGATATCGACGTTCCGCCTGAATTGCTATTAGTATTATTGGAATGCCATTGATATGTAAGCGTCCCGCTCGGTGTTACATTTGCGGTAACTGACAGGTTTCCGGTAATACTGCCAGCCGTGACGGTGGTATTCTCTGCAGGTTGAGTGGTGATGGCGATGACTGGTGTTGTTACTGTCTCAAAAATCAATTTTGGATATCCTATTCCATCCCAATACCATGGACCGGCTGTGGGAGCGGAGTCTACAAACAGCCAGCCGTTGTCCGTATATGTTGTCTTGGTCAAAAGCTCGTTCATGGTCTTTATTCCGCCGTGGACGCCGTTTGGAGTGTTTACTGATAGCGCTACGCCATTTACGGTTGCATATTGGTAGCGATAGCTGCTTATGATTATGTTGATTCCTCTGCCATAATCATCGTCTTGATATCCCACCAGTCCGCCTGCACTTTCAGAACCGCTGACATTGCCCATGACGTAGCTATTTGTGATCGTGTTCGTGTCGCTACCCGTAATTAGAGTAAAGGCGTATTGCCGTCCTACCAACCCGCCGACAGTGCTACTGCCGTTTACGTTTCCTGTGGCATAGCTGTTTGTAATGCTACTGCCCATTTGGTCTCCCACTAATCCGCCAACAAAGCCGCCGCTGACGTTTCCTGTGGCGTAGCTATTTGTGATGCTACTGCTACTTTGTTCTCCCACCAGACCACTACCTCCGCTGACATTGCCAGTGGCGTAGCTGCTTGTAATGCTGGCACTACGTTGGGATCCCACCAACCCGCCAGTTTGGCTTGCTCCACCCGTTACATTACACGTGGAATAACAGTTTGTAATGCTACTGCCAGTTATATTTCCCACTAACCCCCCGACATGGATGCCTCCGTTTACATTGCCAGTGGCGTAGCTGTTTGTGACGCTACTGAAGTCCATGACTCCCGCCAGCCCGCCGACGCATTGACTACCGCTGACGTTTCCTATGACGTAACTATATGTAATGCTCCCGTCATATGTATCTCCCACTAGACCGCCAACAAAAAGCTCTCCGCTGACATTACCCATGGCGTAACAATTTGTAATGCTACTGTAATACATACTTCCCACCAGACCACCGACAGAGCCTCCGCCTGTTACGCCTCTATCAGCAATCTCAACGCCGAGGTTTTTAATATCAGCGCTGAACACAAGCCCAAATAAGCCTACACAACCTATGGCATTTCGATTGATCCTCAGACCGGAGATTTTATGACCATTACCGTCAAAATTGCCAGTGAAGATATCATTGTCTGATACTGCTGCGTTCGCTATTGGTTCCCAGCCCACATCGCCCCATTTTGCGTAGCCCGCGCCGCCGGGTGCAAGATAAGACGTTAGGTCAATGTCGTTGCTTAATTTGTAGTATTTGTCCATTCCGTTTCGTACAGCGTCAAGTTCCGCAGGAGTTGAGATGAAGATAGGATTGTCCGCCGAATCGCCAGGCGCCGCCCACGCACCGGACGCAAATGAGAGCGCCAAAATTACCATAAATACAAGAAATATTCTTTTCATCACTAACCACTTCCCCTTCAATATAGTTTTATTTTCAATTATTAGCTGAAGCTGGACGATGTAGGCATCATCCCCTACCTCCATATTAAAATCATCGTAACAAACAATTGTGACGACATCCTAACATGATCGTTCCAGTTACCTGTGGGACGTCCAGTGTATACCCCCTAAAGCAACCATTACACGCAATTTGTCGGCCTTTCGTTAATTAAACAGAATTAGAAATCTGCGAGGACGGTGTTTCTATAAATGTATACATTTATAGAAATGTACCTTTTTAGAGTTTTTAAAGAATATTTTCCAAAATATAATTGTTTTTTGTTGATTTTTCATCTAAAATTAAGATAAATATAACGTTTTGAAACATAAAAAAAGGCTACAAAAATGTATACATTCTTATAGCTGTGTTAACGTTAATAATACGCGTTGTAGGGACGACCGACTCGGTCGTCCGTTTGTATGCCATAATATTAAAACCATGATTGCGACATGCGGACACCCTATAACGAGTCAATTACGGTTACCCAAAAAACGGTCGACCTAACGGAACTGTTCCGGTTACGTTTTACAACGGACGGTCGAGGGCGCCGGAATGGGCGATCCTGACGGGACCGTTCCGGTTGCCCTAACGCGGGTCGTCGAGGACGACCGAACGGACGGCAGCATTGCACAGGACGTGCAGGTACTGCGGAGGGCAGGAGCCCGAGAGCAGTGGATGCCGCCCCTACGATGCTATTTAGCGATTGTAATGGTTTTTATGCCGTAGGGGACAACCTCTGGATGTCCCGTTTTTCTAAAACATCCGTACATTTCCATATATCAATTGTCGGGGTTAATAACATCGGACGGCGCGCCCGCCGACCCCTACGATGCTATTCAGTTATGGTAATGGTTTATATGCTATAATGCCCCCTACGTGACCGTCACGCGCCCGCTGTACCATTCTTGACTTGTATTCCTAAAAGAGATACACTACAAAAAGGTTGTACTTATTAAAGAGGTGATGGCAATGCAAAACGCGCTTACACAAAGCGAAATACGGAATGCAAATATTCGAGCGCGCGTTCCCGAGGAAATCAAACGCAGATGGCAAGCTGCTGCGTCTATGCGCGGACAAACTTTGACGGACTTTTTGATTGTAGCCGCTAATAAGGAAACAGCGGAAACATTATTGGAAAACGAACTCTACGAGCTTTCCGAGCGAGATCAAGTTAAACTTGCTGAAATGCTTTTAAGACCGCCTCGCATAAACGAAGCCATGGTGAAAGCAATGAACGAACGCTTAAGAAACATTACAGAAGCTTAAATGAAATTTGATATTGTTTCATTCAATGAATCACACGTCAAGGATGGTTTTGACTGCGGTATTGCGGAACTAAACAAATATTTGTTCCGGCAGGTCAGGCAAGACGTTCGTAAAAACTATGCGACTTTGTTTGTTGCTGTAGAAAACGCCACAAATAAGGTAATTGGTTATTACACTTTATCCAATGCAAACGTTAGACTGGACGTTATCCCTGTTGATTTACGAAAAAGACTTCCAAAATATGCTGAGATTCCGGCTATTCGTTTAGGACGTTTGGCAGTAAACATAACTGCGCAAGGATATGGAATTGGGGTACAATTACTGGCAGACGCAGCAATAAGGAGCATTCTTAACGTATACGCTTGGACAATTATGATAGTTGACGCTAAGGACGAAAAAGCTTGCGATTTTTACAAAAAATACGAATTTGAACCGCTATTGGACGACGAACGGCATTTATTTATTCCTCGCAGCGACTTTGAATTGAATTTTCTCCGAGCCATGGAGATAGACCGCAATGTTACTTCTTTATCTGGATAATGAAGGAGGTTGTTATCTTGAGCAGAAATAGAGATGAGAACTTGATGGTAGTGGCTGCTGTCGAAGGTTACTCTTTTGTACATAGAATGAGCGAAAAAGATACGTTTGATCTGTTCAGCCGGTATAATATATTCAATCTGCTACGTTCTCAATATGATGTTCTCCACACGCAGAGCTTGGACGAAAGTGTTTCATTCGTTAATGATGTTCTGTCGAGATTGACCAAATGAAAAGTATCGTGTTATTTCATGGCTCCAATCAAGATTTTGACCGTGTAAACCTAGAAAAATCAAGAGACAAACGCGATTTTGGTAGAGGGTTTTATATGACAACACTTAAGGATCAAGCTACCCGATGGGCGCAAAACATGCTTATCAGAAATGGCGGATTGTGGTGTTACGTTTATGAGTTCGTACTGCATATCATACCCGACTTGAGGGTAAAACGATTCGACAGATTAGATAGCGAATGGCTGGACATGGTGAGAAGAAATCGTGTAAACGGAGGCATTCAGCATAACTATGACATTGTGTGGGGACCTGTAGCAAACGATTATACTATGAGAACTATTGCGTTATTTATCGCTGGCATATATACAGAAGATATGGCGCTACAACAGTTGAGTTTTTTCAAGCCGAACGATCAAGTTTCTATTCATACGGAACTTGCATTGTCTTGTCTTCAGTTTGGGGGGAAAGAGATTCATGGAGAATAAGTACGTTTATCGAGGGCAGGACATCACTTTGGATGTCATAATGAAAATCGAACACGTGGCGAAACTGATAGCTGACAAAAAATCTTGCGGGTTCGAGCAAGCGTATCGCGATTTTCTGGCATCGAAAGCTTATGTTGCGTTGCAGAAAACGGAATCGGTAATGTGGGCGGAAAGCGCGGAGTTCATTGTGGATGAATTTTTCAGGGAAATTAGCGAAGAATCGCCCGGCAATTTTTAAGATGACAAAAACATTCGAATAACGGAGGTCATAATATGGAAGAGATTTTTGCAAGGCGTAGCGTCAGAAGGTATAAGGATATTCCGGTTTCAAATGATTTAGTGGAGAAGCTTTTGATGGCAGGAATGGCGGCGCCTTCGGCAGGTAATGAAATGCCGTGGCATTTTATCGTTATTGACGATAGACAATTGCTACTGAAAATCACGGAAATACATCCATACGCAAATATGCTAAAAGAATGCGCTGTCGCTATAGTGGTGTGCGGGGATTTATCACTTGAACGGTTTAAAGGTTATTGGGTTCAGGATTGTTCTGCAGCAACGCAGAATATACTTATTGAGGCGGTTCACCTTGGACTTGGCGCAGTGTGGTTAGGCGTATATCCAATAGAAGAACGCGTCAAAAACATGCAAAAACTGATAGGCTTGCCGGAAAACGTAATACCGTTATCAATAGTTTCGGTAGGTTATCCGCTGGAAAAACCGGAAAGAATAAATCGTTTCGACAAGAGCCGGATGCGGCGCAACGCCTGGTAAGGAATCATTACAACGGATTGTTTGATATAATGATTAAGCTTTCGCATCAAAAATGTTAATGAGAGGTAAAGATGTAATGGAATGCTCTTAACTATCACCAAAAAGCGGGCGACATAAAGGGTGCAAGTGGTCTTGCTAGTGTTTTATTGCAGATGCGAAAGCTGAGTAAATTTAATATCATTTTCTAAAACGGAGGCTTGAATATGAGTAAGAACTACAAAACTTCAATGGTGGCTTTTTTTATTATTGCACTCTATTTTATATGTAATGCAAGAACAGTATACTCTGCGGAATTAACAGAAAAGCAATTGTGGGCAATAGCATTAACAGGAATAATAACAGAGATAAATAGCGGTTCGCATACCACATTAAGAATGTCATTAGGAGATTCTGATTTTCACAAGAGAAAAATTCTTGAACTCTTAAATAGAGATTGGGATATTTCTGATAGAAATGATTTGTTAGGAACACTAAAACTGATGGAAGAAAATGGACATGCACCCGAGTTTGATTTAATAAAAAAAATAATTAGAGAAAATGATAATAACTTAGATAAAATAAAGGAAAAGCATAAACTCAATTCTATTGAATACAAACGTTTATTATTCATATCACAACATTGGGAATCATTAAAATTTGTTTCAATTAAATCATGGGATTTGGGCAGAAATATCTCGCTGTGCAGATGGGGATACGAAGTCGGATTTTTATCTGAAACCGAAGCCTGGAATAGAATGATGAATTACGCAAAGATGATACAACCCTTATACAGATCATGGGAAGAATATGGTTATACTTACACTATAGGGCGAATGTACTGGGCTTCTGGAGATAGCTCTAGATCTGCAACCGTTAATGAGCGGACTGGGGCGGTATTTAGTAGTCTGATAAAAGGCGAGGTAGGACAATGGCATAATTTGAAATGGAATATAAACTTAAAATGATAACCCAGAGATCTGGGCAGTATGGTGTTGGTTCGTAACCGTAAAATTCCTTGGGAGAGGAGAACGTCAAATCTGCGGCAATGCGTCTATTAGTGATTTTGTGTATTGATGAGAGGTGTTTTTCATAATGTCGGAACTCCTCACGCTCTCCACTATCTCGCCGCGCCATAACACGACGCATTGCTCTGAAGCGTAGCGCGCCAAATGCAGGTCGTGCGTGACAAAAACCATTGACATGCCTTTTTCTACTCTGTTTTCCAATACAGACAGAATTTCTCCTCTGGTGCTTACATCCTGCATTGCTGTTGGCTCGTCGCACAACAATAGCTCAGGCTCAAGAATCAGCGCGCGAGCTATGCAAATGCGTTGTTTTTGACCGCCGGAAAGGAAATACTTAACCCGGCGATCCCAAAACTCGCTCCCAATTTTTAGCTCCGCAAGCAATGACTTCGCCCTTTCTTCGCCTTCTTTATAAGTTCCTCTGTTAACTATTTGCCAAGGTTCAATAACAGCCTGTAATACGGTAAGCGTGGGCGGAAGGCTTCCGTAAGGGTCCTGCGGAACATATCCGCAACGGCGGCGAAGCTCCATTTTTGCTGTGTCAGGTATCATATTGATTTTTTTTCCAAATAGTTCTGTATTACCGGCAGATGGGCGAACTAATCCTAGTATGGAGCGAATAAGAGTCGTCTTACCGCTTCCCGATTCTCCAACTATAGATAAAGTATCGCCTCTCTTGAGGAAAAGCGAAACTTTGTTAACCGCTTTCACTACTTCTTTATTTCCAAAATTTACGCATAAGTCCTCGGTCTTGAAAACTTTTTCAGCGTCAATTTCTATATTACTATGGAACCCGCTTTGCTCCGCAAAACCAATGGAGCAATTAACAAGATCCATCGTATGACGATGAGTAGGCGCGCTTACTATTTTTCGCGTTTCGCCCTTCTCCACTATTTCCCCATTCTGCATGACTAAAAGTTCATCGCTGATGCTTGCCGCCAGCGGCAAATCGTGAGTGACAAAAATCATTCCCATGTTGCGCTGCCTCACAAGAGAAACCAAGGTCTGCAACACTTCTTTTTGGGTTATCACATCAAGGGCTGTAGTAGGCTCATCCGCAAGCAAAAAGTCCGGGTCGCAGGCAAGAGCCGTCGCTATAGCGGCTCTTTGTTTTTGCCCTCCCGATAATTCGTGCGGGTATCTGCGCGCAAGTTTTGGATCGAGCCCAACGGAAGCAAAAAGTTCATTTATCTTGCTTTTTGATTCGCTTTTGCTCAATCCGAGATGAACCGACATGACTTCATGAATGCTTGAAAATAAAGACATTATAGGATTAAACGAGTTCATTGAACCTTGCGGGATAATCGCTATTTTCTCCCACCGTATTTCTCGAAGAGAGACATCCGAAAGAGTTAGTATGTCAATGTCTTTATCATTTAATGAAATCTCTATTGTTCCGTCAATTGTTGAGCCTTTTGGAAGCAATCTGGGAATAGCCATCAAAAGGGTGCTTTTTCCGCTGCCCGACTCGCCGACTAATCCCTTGATAATCCCCTTGTTGATGACAAGAGCCGCAGAATCGACCGCTTTTTTAACGGTATTCGGGTAAGTCACCGATAAATTGTTTATTTTAATAAAACTCAAGGGACTTTACCCGCCTTTCTTACCCGCATGAAGGAGACGCGGATCCATGAGTTCTTCAAGATATTTTCCAATATCCATAAAGACTATACATATGAAAGAAATGCCTACTCCTGGCGGCAGCAGTATCCACCAAGCCCCTGCGGTAAAAGCGCCGAACCCTTGCGCTTCATGCAACATGCGACCCCAGGATATTATTCTTGGGTCGGACAGACCAAGGAAGGAAATGCCCGCTTCGGCAAGTATCGCGCCCGGAACTCCGAGAACTATATTTGCAAGCAGCAATGGCATTACTTCAGGTACTAAATGCCGGGATAAAATATAAGAACGCGAGCAGCCTATACTGCGCAAGCTTTCGACAAAAGGCGAATCTCGAAGCGTCATAGTTTGCGCGCGAACCGTACGCGCCGTTCCCATCCATGAAAAAATTGAAAGCACAATTACTATCTGCCATAGTCCTTTCCCCCATATTCCTGCCATCACTAATAGTATTGGCAAAGTCGGGATGGAAAGTAAAATGTCGACAATACGCATGATAATAGTGTCGGTTATTCCTCCCGCATAGCCCGAAAGCAAGCCAAGGCTTAATCCAAGCAATGCGGCAATTATAGTCGCCGAGAGTCCTATGATAAGGGATACTTCTATGCCTGAAACAAATAAAGCAAGCACGTCGCGTCCTCTGTGGTCCGTTCCCAGCAATCCATAACGCCCGCCTCCTATGTGTACTTCAGCGTATCCGTCGCCCGACATAACCAGACTATATTTACCATGCGATGGGAACAAAGCTTCCGCCGCGTTTGCGAAAGGAGAAATGCCCAAACTGCGTTTAAATGGAATGTCGCGCGTATCAAAATTGAACGGTAAGTTTTCTTCATTGAGCGAATCATTCTTTTGTTCTTTGAGCGCTATTTGTCCTGAAGGGGTTATCCACACTAACGAGCCGCATTCACCCTGCCCCGAAACTATTTTTGGAGGCCCCCACTTCCACTCGAACGTCACTTCCGGGGATGACGAGGACACTCTTAATTCCATTGACAGCGGTTCTGTCGAATCCAGCCAAAACGGTTTTGCAAAAGGAGACGCCGTCTCAAAGTCGGGGTTGGGATAGATATACGCCGACAAAATACAGATTATCACAAGAGAAATAAGAGCCCATGAACTCCAGCGACGTAGTATTCTTTTCATCGGCTCGTCCCTGCCGTACGCGCTCGCGGGTCAACTATCAAATACAAAAAATCCGCGATGAGATTGCAGGAAACCGTCAGGAAGCCCAACAAAAAGAACGAAGCTTCCGCTGCGGGATAATCATTTCCGGATATCGATTCGATTAGAAATCTGCCAATTCCGTGCAGCGAAAAGACGGTTTCGGTGATTACAGCGCCTGAAACTATTCCAGGCAACGCCAATAATAAAATTGTGATTATTGGCGGTAAGACCGAACTGAAAGCGTGCCAAACGACGCGCCTTTCGGAAAACCCTTTTGCGCGCGCCATAAGAACGAAATCTTCTCCTAATGCTTTTACCATCAGGTTTCTTATATATAACGCCCAGCCTCCAAAGCTAAGAATCGTAAGGGAGAGAACGGGCAACGCAAGATGCCACAACCTGTCTAAAATCAAAGCCGTTCCTTGGGGTGGCGGGATTGATACGCTTCCTCGCAGTGGAAATATTGGAATGAAAGACGCAAACAGCATCAATAACACAAGTTGAACAAAGAATGACGGGAACGAAAACGAGACAGCGCCGCCGAATAATACGGCGCGTTCAAGCAATGTCCCGCGCGCAAGCGCCGCTTTTATCCCTACCCATATTCCCAAAATAGCGGAGAGTACAAACGAAGTTCCAAGCAATGACACAGTATTGGGCAGCCTGCCGCCAATTTCGTCCCAGACGGGGCGCGAGGACAAAAACGACACCCCAAAGTCAAAAGTAAGCATATTTTTGGCATATACGACAAATTGCTCGTGCAACGGGCGGTCAAGCCCCCATTGCGCGGCTAACTTCATTTTGGCTTCCGGTGAAAACTTTGGATCCATTATCGCAAGCGTGGGATCGCCCGGAACTA
>Ga0099364_10005786_pt1 | contig 18220 bp, 10 predicted proteins | sample TergutTh196P3_FD_73070 | JGI IMG/M metagenome (GOLD analysis project Ga0099364, IMG submission 73070) | Microcerotermes parvus P3 segment gut microbial communities from Pointe-Noire, Republic of the Congo - Th196 P3 | ecosystem: Host-associated > Arthropoda: Insects > Digestive system > Gut ...
ATCCGCCAACACTCCCAAATCCCTCGGCTTTTCAACCTCAAACATCCCGTACACACGATTCATATACCGGCATTTTGCCCTATCGCCTGACCCGAACGCCGGCCGAAACGTTAGAACAAACGCTTCGGCAACTTTGCGGCGAACGTTTCATTACGGAATATCAACACCATTACACATTCATCGTCGACCGTAAAAATGTGCGTCGGGAATGTTCGATGCGAATCGATCCGCAGTTAAACCAAGTCTTTCTTTTAGGCGATAAACAACTTTGTGATCAGGTATTCATTTTAATTACGGCTATCGATCAACCGCCGCCGCATGGGATGACCCGGCACATCATACCGTATCACCACGCTCCTCTCGATCTGCTAACACAGGCGTTTGAATCCTATCGTACGCCGGCGGTAACATCGTCGGCACCGAAATTGCATCACGATACGACCGTGCGGCGTATCAATCCCCATATTGCCAATCCCCGGATTGAAGCCCAGCCTCTTTCCCCTGATATAGTACAAGTCGGCTACGGCACCACATCGGGCCGACCTTCATCAGGACATCCGGCAGTCGTCAGAGTCTTGAATCCCGAACCGAATGTTCCTTTGATACCGCCGAGACCATTACCCCGAATGCCAATGAGCGATCTTGCTACGGACTCTCCGTATGCTGAAAATTTTCATACAACAAACCCGTTGAAGAATGCGATTTTACAAACTGTCCATCAAATTGACGGCGGGCTTGGCGGCGGGTTTGAGAGCATGATGCCGATGCGAAGTACGCCGACGCAAAATCCTATGTGGCAAAGCAGCACACTGCATGACGGACAAGGCGTATCAGGTATTCCAGGAAACCAGATGGTGCATCCGATGTTTGACAATCCTCACGTTGTCGGCGTGCCCGATGACTTTCGTTTTGTCGCCATCCCGCATTTAGATATTATCGTAGTAGAAGCCGAAGGACCGCGGCTGAATCGATTCGTCGAAATGATCAGACAAATCGAAGAGATCAGCAAAATCAATCGGCCTAAAATCGAAGTCGTTTATCTCAAGCACGTCAATAACGTTTCGCTGGGCGGCGTTCTGTTGCCAATATACGATAACATATTTCAAACGGTGCCAGGCGTTGTTTGGTTTACGCCGATGACCTCACCCAATGCAATCATGCTCGTCGGCTGGGGCGAGGCGATGGATACGGCGAAAGAACTGATCGAAACACTCGACCAACCGACTGCGACGGAACATTCCCGACTGCATATTTTCAAACTAAACCACATCTCTGCCCAGCAAGCCCGAACGGTATTGCAAGGATCATTCCCGCCGCCTCAACCTCTTTCGGGTTTTGTCGCCCGTATTCAACTTTTCCACGAACCTCGCTCGAATGCGATTATAGTACAAGCCGCTCCAAATGATCTCGATGAGGTAAAACGTATTCTGATCGAAATTGATGTACCCGACTCGTCGTTTAGACTGCAAGTTAAAACTAAACAACTTCGTAACTCATTAGCACCTGACGTACAACAAACAATCACGCAGGCAATAATCAGCGGCACAACGGACGGCAAAATTCCGGCCTTTGAACTTTTGATTCAAGGCCCTGAAGGCCAGCGTCTGATTAAATCCGGGATCATGTCAGATGTTACGGTGAGTTCGGATGTTCGCAACAATCAAATTATCATCCGTTCGCCCGAAAACAGTATGGCCTTTATAGAAGAACTGATTGGTTTGCTGGACATCGCCAGCCCAGAGGCAGAGATCAAAGTATTTCAAGTCGAACATGGTGATGCCGACTCGTTAATGCAGATGTTAACGTCGTTGATACCTTCTAACGTAGCGGGTTCTCCCGGCCCGCAACTTCCGGGCACAGCGGACGGAGATTCTCTTATTCCTATTCGCTTTGCCGTTGATGTTCGAACGAACACAATTGTTGCCGCCGGGTCGGCCAGCGATCTGAAAACTGTCGAGGCCTTGATTATGAATTTGGATAGAGAAGATATGCTTTCGCGTGAAAGCCGGGTTTATCCGTTGAAAAACATGAAGTCGGAAAATGTGGCGGCAACGATCAATGAGTACATTCGCAGCCGCCGGGATATTCGTCTCAACACACCGGGCGTCATTCCGCCTTTTCAACAAATTGAAAGTGAAGTGATTGTTGTACCCGATGTAGAAAGCAATTCTTTGATAATCAGTGCCACACCGAGATATTTTAATGATATTATTAAGTTAGTAGGAGAAATAGATCGTTCTCCGCCTCAAGTCGTTATTAGAGTCTTGATAGCCGAAGTTACCTTATCCGATGCGCATGAATGGTCGGCGGAAATCGGCTTGCAAGACCCCGTGTTGCTTGGCCGATCAAGTGTAGGGCGCGGCGGAATGTTATTTAACAGCAACCCTAATACGTCTTTAGGGACAGAGCCGGGAACGTCTCCCGGAACCGTCGCTTCGCAGTTGCTTTCTAATTTCGGCGGGCAACGCATTGGACCGGCAGGGTTTTCTGGACTAGCCTTCGCTGCGAGTAGTGATTACATACACATGCAACTTCGGGCACTTCATGAGGATAAACGTTTGGAAGTATTGAGTGCTCCGCAAATTATGACGATTAACAATCAAGAGGCCGTCATATCCATAGGGCAAAAAGTACCGCGTATGTATGGAACTGTAGAAACTCAACTCAGTTCACGGCCCGACATTCGGGACGAAGATGTTTCGTTGATGCTGACAGTTCAACCAAGTATCAGTCCCGAAGGGACTATTGTAATGCGTGTTATTGCTCGCAATCAAAAACTTGGTGCGATGACGCAAGTCGGAGATCAAATTATGCAGCAGATAGATGATACTAACATAGCGACAATGATCAGTGCTGCAGACAAAGAGACGGTTGTGCTTGGCGGATTGATCACGAAACAAGAAGATACAACTTTGCGAAAAATTCCTTTTTTGGGAGATATTCCTTTGGTAGGTAAATTTTTCCGGCAAGAACTTAGTCAAACGCAACGCAAAGAGTTGTTAATTATATTAACACCAAGTATCGTTCGCAGTCCTGAAGATATAGATAGGATTCGGCAAGCAGAAACGGCCAGGATGAATTGGTGTATGAAGAATGTCGCCGACATTTACGGCGATGTTGGGGCATATTCTATATCCTCGGCACGTCCCTATACCGGCAATGCACCGGTTATCACCCCGCCTCCGGTCAGTTCGGACACATTACAACCTATAGAAGTACGAATCCCCGCTCCCGTATTGCCGAAACGGAATTAGGACGTTCTGCAATTAGAACGTTCCGCCAATAAGCAATCAAGGGTGTGTAAAATTTCATGTGGACTCGGCAAGTGTTCCCCAGTTGACTCTGGAAATTCTGGGCATTGCGTCGCCGTATGGGGCAGGGAAACACTTTGAATGTTCAGGGGACTCCGACTGGGAAATTGTCTACTTTACGAAATCACCTATTTTGACATTTTGGGAGTCCACATGAAATTTTACACACCCACCAATCAACACACGGCGTCACCCCCGGCTTGACGCATTATGCGAGTGATATAGAATGATACGAACAGTATCGCGGGGTAGAGCAGTCGGTAGCTCGTGAGGCTCATAACCTCAAGGCCGCAGGTTCGAGTCCTGCCCCCGCCATGATTTTTCTTGGCGTTGGCGAGAGCGTTTTTTGAATTGTCGCGGCCTTGCTGCGTTATTCTATCGCGAGTCGGCACCGTTAGCCGTGTTGCCCTGCAACACGCAGTGTTTCGCGTTGTCAGAACGCCCGGTCGGCTAACAAATAGACGAGCAGGGAAACACGGCTAACACGATAAACACGCTCTCTATGAACACGTTCTATGCGGGAGCATGGTGTTTTTTATTCAGGCTTAATTTAATTCAGGTTTAATTTTGAGAACAGAGTTTCGCACACCGTTTCTTCGCCGACGGAAAACTGTATTTCTGCAGCAACAGCCTGAATGGGTTGTTGCCGTGCATCTGGAGCGGTCAGTTTGACTAAATCTTTCATTGTACAGAGGATTAAATCCGTACCGAAAGTTTGTGCCGTCTGACGTAATTCGGCCACATCGCCGTCAGTATAAGAGTAATGATCAGGATAAACGATCAATTTTTCAACCCGGACACCGCATGTTTCTAGGGTATGCCGAAACGCTGGCGGGTTGCCGATTCCGCAAAATGCTAATGCCGACAATCCGCGAATCGTTTCGATTGATTCGCCGCTTAACAATTTTTGAGAAACAGCCGATTTTTGCGAAACAATCTGCGAAACAAGCGATGTTGGCCGGTGAACGGCTTCGCTCCAAACAGCAGTCGGGTTGATTGAGAGTACCCGACGTTTGATTGCTTGCCGGCTTTGCTCATCAATCAAGTCGGATCGAGTCAACACGACGATGTCAGCCCGGCGTAATTGAGAAACCGATTCACGCAGGGTGCCTCTCGGGAAAATATGTTCAAAACCAAACGGAGCCGTTGCATCGAGAAGTACGATGTCGATATCCCGGCGGATTTGACGATGCTGGAAAGCATCGTCCAGAATGATCACGTCTATGTGTTCGTGGTGTTCGTGTTTTAATAATTGCCTGACGGCTTGTGCCCGACTGGTGTTTTGGAGATGAGGAACGTCGGGGAACCGCCATCGCATTTCTTTATGTTCATCGTTTGTATGCTCGTCGTTTGTTTTATTTTTTTCTTTTTTATAGCCTCGGCTTATCAATCCCGGCTTTACGTTTTTTTGGAGAAAAAGATTGACTAGCCAGGCCGTCATAGGGGATTTTCCGGTTCCGCCCAGTGTTAAGTTTCCGACGGAGATCATAGGGATCTGGAATTGGTCGACGGCAAGTATGTTTAGATCGTAAAGCCGATTTCGTCCTTCAACGGCGGCAGAGTACGGCATTTCGAGCATTTGGAGTCCGCAACGAATCAATGTTGCCGAGAGGTTTTTCTTTCGTCCGCTGACGACATCGTAGAAAAATTCTTGCATTCTATGCCAACACTTGTTCGAGTTCCCTCTGTACCTGGCTTTCAATCATTCCTTTAATCATTAAAGCCGCAGCGGGCAAAACTACGGTGATTTGGACGGAAGATTCCAGGGACGCAACAGTTCCTGTGAGAGAAAAGCCTAAAATTTTGAAAGAAAATTCGAGCGTATGGGGCGTTGTCCATATTTCCTCGAGGTCGGTAATTGTATAGGTACTTTGCTCTCTGATTTCAGTCCTTTTTTTCTTCAGTCTCTCCGTCGCTTCGGCTTGCGTGAGTTGGTGATGAACGTTAACATTTAATGTCGGCATTAAACCTAAAGGCAAAGAGAGCAACGGGGGATGTTACGTGATTTTAGCAAATCGACGGGATGATTTCAAGGGGGATTTTCAAGGGGATGATTTCATGATTTTCATGATTTCAAGGGGGCAAGAGGGAATTTTGAGTCCCAATCCCAGAATCCCAGTCCCAGAGTCCCAGTCCCCTGCAAAGGGTAAAATAAGGCAAATCCGTGATGTCTAATCGGCTTTTTCGCTGGCAAACTAGAAATCATGGCAAATTACCGAGAATTCGTCGCTGTATTTCGGCGGGATCGATGCTTTGTCGAATTTGCTTTTCCAAATAGACCGAACAATACACCGGGCTTCGTCGATAGCCGACAAAACCATCGCACGATCCCATTCGGCCAACGATTTGCCGGTCTTGGAAACGTCGGGCGGCAAAAGAATATAGCCTAACTGCCAGGCCGACGGGCTTTGAAATTGCCGGAGATAGTGTCCGAATTCGGCATGCTGCGACAAGAGATGGTAATACAACGGCAACTGGAAATCAACCCATTCGCCGTTTTTGATGTGTTCGCCGGGAATCGTCTTTCTGCCGGTTTTATAATCCCAAATGATTAACTCGTTTGTCTTTCGGTGCCGGTCGATTCGGTCTATGCGGCCGCGAATCTGCATGGTATCGCCGTCAACGTCCAAAGAAAAACGTTCGTCATTAAATTGCAATTCCGTTGCGGCGATTTCATACTCCCTGGCCCAATTCGCCTGCCAATTGGCAAAGGCTTCCAGTCGTTTGATCGCACGCTCCGTTTGGATGGCGACGACAGGACGAGGATGATCGCCGTATTTTTTTTGAGCGAATGTTCGGACGGTTTGAACGAGAAAATCGTTAATGCGACCGGCTGACGTCGACTCGCGTATCCCGGCAGTCTTTCCGAATAATTCCAGTACATCATGAATCAACGAACCGAACGCTCTGGCGTGAAGTTCCGTATCGCTGTCGTGCAATGTTTGTAATTTCGGCGTTTGACAGCAACTCAGATAATACCGATATGGACATTCCTTATATTTCTTAAAATCCGTGACGTTCATTTGCCGAATAGATTGGCCTGCTCCTTCGGGAACGGCGGGCGGTTCAAACACGACGTCGGGTTTCGAGATCGGACGGAATTGGATTCGCGGAGCAATCTCTTTCGGGTCTCCGAAAAAACGCAATATACGGTGTGCAATGACAGAATCTTCGGCGGAAAAAAAGAGCCGGCTGGGCAGCATCGGGTCCCCTTCGACCGATTGCCGGCCGCTTACAAAATGCACCCGGTTTACGTCATATTGCCGGGCGGCCAAAATACAGGACAGGGCGTAAGCATCCCGGGCATAGCGTCGGCAGTTGTCTTCGATGGCTAAATTACGCCGCATCGAGTCGGGCAGGAACATATCCGACGTCTGGAAGGCCGGAACGATGCCGTCGTTCATCCCCGTTACGATGACGATGTCGGCATCATCCATTGCGATGTCGAGCCAACCAATGAGTTCGACGGCGTCGGGATCGGATGGCATGGGAATAGAAGCATTGCCGAGTTGTGTTAATACAAGACGGAGCGTGTCGAGATGCGAGAGTTCGGGCAATAAGTCTGCCGGAACGTTTCGTATCTGATGTAATGTGTCCAGGACTTTCTGCATGGCTTCGCCGTGATCTTCATCCGGGAATAGGGTATCTAGAATTTGGGACAAGTCGTCGAACAGAAACGCAAGGGACAGGCCGGACAATGAAGAACGTTCGCCAGACGCTGCCGTCCAGTTGATGGGTAAAAATTGGGAATAATGCTGGTCGAGTGCCGTAATGAGCGAGGTAGTCTTCGGCGTCTCCGCACTCATTGCGGCTTCGCCGCCGTGTGTTTGGTTTGCGCGAGTTTGGTTTGCGCGAGTTTGGTTGGCATCTGTTGGGTTGGCATGGCGCATCAGGTACGTTTCAACATTCGGATGCCGAATCAAAGCGGCAACGTTCGCAAAGGTCGGAGACTCTAAAAACGGGAGCAATGTTTCGAGAAAACGATAGACGGCTGTTTGTCGAATCGATCGGCCTGCAACAATTCGCACGGCAACGCCGGCCTCTTCAAAGTGCCGTTCGATAAAAGGAACGATTTGTTTATCCGGCACGCCGACAACAATTTCCGCCGGAGCATACCGGCCTTGCAATTTGGACAAACAACGCAAGACTTCTTCGGCCTGTTCGCTCGCCGACCCGACAACATGAATCTGTTCATCCTGCAACCCGATGGGGATATTTTGCCAAACATCCGGCTTCAAACAACCTAAATCATCGAACCGGTTTGCCCAATCGTCGGGGGCAAAGACGAGCGGAGTCACAAAATCCGGAAAATACCGAAGCATTTGTCTGTGAGCGGCGTTCATATCTACAACGCCGACCAGGAGAATCTCCGTGCCGAGTTGTTCGAACTGGGTGCGTTTTATGTCGAACTCATCAGGCCGTTCCAATGCAAAGAGTCGAGCGGACTGTTTGTCCCAAAGCCCGCCGTCGGCGAGAGAATCGAGAATGAGATGATATTGTTTTTGGAGAGTACCGAGTGCTTGCCAGCGTTGGGTTTCGGATTCAATCTTGAGTTCACGGCAAATGACGTCAGCGTGTTCAAAATTCAGCGTATCGGCGGCGAGTTCGGTATGCAATTTAGTCAGCATTTTTCCCAGAGAGATTCGGGCAGCAATATCGTTTCGACTGGGCGGTGAGGGGATAAGCCGGCGCAGTAAGTCGGGATGCTCATCGTCAAGCCGGTCGAGGGCAACAATCCAGGCGAAGCATTGCGTAATATCATCGGCAGGTGGGCGTTTGAGTTCATACAATCGTTCCGGCAGCACGCCGATGGTTAAAAATTCGGGCGGGTACCAAGCAGGGTCAATCTGTTCGGCCTTTTCGGCAAGGAGTTCTTCAAGCCGATTGATGGCTCGTTGTTCTTGCAATACGAGCATAACGTTTTTCAAATTAAAATGTCCGTGCTGATAGTATCGTTGCTCTAGATAGTCCGCCGTTAAGTGCAAAAAATGCCGGCTGTTGCCAAGAAAAATGTGTTCCATGACGGGGTATTATACCTGGATTCCGTTTTGTTACGCCAGACGTTCCTTCAGTCCGTTCCTCCAGTCTTCCGATTCCTTTACTCAACTCTCAACGACTCATCGCCCCTTCATTCTGTGCCTCTTGACAATACGGCAACGATTCCGGTAGAATGACACCGACTCTCGCTCCATACGGACCGCTCCGGCGGCAGTTATCCGAAGGCCTGCTTACCCCAAGGAACTTTATCTCATGCCGACATCCATGTTCCAGTATGAAATGTTGCCGACGACATGGTTCTATATTTCGGCAATCATCATATTGGCCATTTTTTTCAAATTTAACCGTATCTGGAGCGTCCGAAATTTCGATCTCATCTGCGTCATCCTCTTAACGCCCGGCTTGTTGCTCATTGCCGGAAGCAAAGAGATGGGGGCCGTTCATACCGGATATGCCTGGCTGTTTTGCATCCAAGGCCTTTTGGTCATTCGGCTTATTCTCGATACCATTATGGTTCGGCGGCCCCTTTTGGAACCCAATCTTTCCCGAGAAGGTCTTTCCTTCGCTGTGTTTTTTCTCCTTTTCTTTCTCATCGCCGCCCTCGTAGTAAACCGAGGCGAACATGTCGATAACGTCAACACCGTCCGTCTCGAACAAATTTTGACCGCCCGGCATATTCACGAAGGGATCGGCATGAGACCTGACACATTCACCATTCCTCAAGACGAGTGGGATAATATGTTTCCAGGGTTTCGTCCCTTTATCGTTTTGACCGAACGGGCCAACCTCGCCTTTGCCCCGCCAGGATACATCCAACAAGAAATTATACAACGGACGACTGTGCCGCTGCCCGATACTACGACAGATCACGATAGCACGACGGATCCCGATAGCACGACGGATGAAGTGCTGTCCTTGCCGCAGGCAGAGCGGGCAAGTGAAGAGCCGGCCAACGCGGAGCCGGCCAACGCGGAGCCGACACAGAATGAACCCGGCAGCGAAGATCGGGCAAGCGGAATCAACGGCGATTTGGAAAGTCTGCAAGCCGAATCGGTCTCGCTCAATCCCGAATTGAAGACATGGCTTTTGATATTAACGTTCATCATCGCCGGTCATCTGCTTATCGTTTGCCAACTCGTCTACATAGGACATCGGCATTTTGGTCAATTACAGACGGGAATCGCCTGCGCTGCACTGTACTTGTTTCATCCATACGCCGCCCAAATGATTGGCCGGCTCGACCATATCATTCCGGCGGCGTTGATTTTATGGAGTGTGTTAGCCTATCGGCGTCCCTTCTTCGCCGGTTTGGGCATCGGCACGGCGGCAGCACTCGTTTGGTATCCCATCTGGCTCGTTCCGCTTTGGTGCAGTTTTTATTGGCAAAAAGGCTGGATGCGTTTCCTGGCAGGAACGACGGCGGCTTTGCTCGCTTTCGCCCTATTCCTCCTTATGTCGCCCCTGGAATGGGGACTATTCTATGACCAACTGATGCACATGGCGGGAAAAACGGCCTTTTTGCTGTTCAACCAGCAGCCCGTCGGATTTTGGACGTTAGAGGGTATGTATTACCGAATGCCTATTTTGGCTCTTTTTATAGCAATGTGTTTTAGCACTTTATTTGTCCCTTCTCATAAACATCTGGCCTCCCTGATCGGCTGGTCGGCCTTGGTGATGTTAAGCGTCCAGTTTGTCCAAATCTATCAAGGCGGTTTGTATTTGGCGTGGTATTTGCCCTTGTTGATTCTCACGATATTTCGTCCCAATCTCGAGGACAAAACTGCCCGATCTGCCGTTGTCGGCAACAGGTTTTAGACGGCATATACGGCATCTTATGCCCCCCCTTCTCGTTCACGGATTTGAGATCCCGACCGGCAGATTGACAACCTGCTGACGGCCTGTTGACGGCTGGCAAGAGATTACATACCCGTTAGACTATACCGCTATACTGTTGCGAAAAGTACCTGGTGTTGACAATCTTCTCTGTATCGCCGATAATCCGGTGTCTGCGTAACGTGATTTTTCCGTTAACACCGGATTATTTTTAGTGAATTCAGCGAATTTTTTTGGGCCGGCCAACTTGGTTCAACTTGCACAGTACCGTGCAGCCATCGAACCTCATGAGCCTGCATTCACCTATCTGACGAACGGAGTAGATAACGAAATCGTCATGTCTTACGCAAGTCTCGATCAACAGGCCCGACGCATTGCGGCTTGGTTGCAAAGCCGAAATATGTTTGGGCAACGAGTCCTGCTTCTTTATCCGCCCGGCCTGGATTTTATCGCCGCTTTTTTTGGTTGTCTTTATGCTGGTGCGATTGCCGTCCCAGTCTATCCGCCTCGGCGAAATCGGTCGATGCTGCGCATTCAATCCGTTGCAAACAGTGCGCAGGCTGCGGTTGCCCTGACGACAGACGATGTTCTCAAAACAGCCGGCACGATGCTCGATGAAGCACCGAGTCTTAAAAATCTCGTTTGGTTTGCAACAACTCATCTGCAAGAAGGGCTCGAAGAACAGTGGACGTTTCCAAAACTCAATCCCGAATCCATCGCCTTTTTACAATATACATCCGGTTCAACCGGCACACCGAAGGGCGTCATTCTGACACACGGAAATTTGCTCCACAATTCCCAAATGATTTATCAGGGTTTTGAGCATACCCGAACAAGCCGGGGAGTCTTTTGGTTGCCGAGTTATCACGATATGGGGTTGATCGGCGGGATAGTTCAACCGCTTTATTGCGGCAGGCCGAATGTTATTATGTCGCCGCTTTCTTTTTTGCAAAAGCCTTTTCGCTGGCTGGCGGCCATTACCCGGTATAAAGGAACAATCAGCGGCGGACCGAATTTTGCATACGATCTTTGCGTGCGGAGTATAACCGACGATCAGATCGAAGAGTTGGATTTACGCAGTTGGACAGTGGCATTTAACGGCGCAGAACCGGTACTTGCCGAGACGATGGAAGCGTTTGCCCGCAAGTTTGAGCCGTGTGGTTTCCGTTATGAAGCGTTTTATCCTTGTTTTGGGTTAGCCGAAGGGACGTTGATCGTTTCGGGCGGGTATGTTAAGAGTCGGCCTGTCATTCGCTCGCTTGATCCCAAAGAGTTGTCGGTAGGCCGGGCAGTTTCCGTTCGTGATAGCCGGATCAGCCGGGTTGTTCGCTATGTTTCAAGCGGTCAATCTCTGATGCCGGATGAACGTATTGCGATTGTTGATCCCGAAACGTGTGTCGAGTGCCCCGACGGCATTGTCGGCGAGATTTGGGTCAAAAGCCCCAGCAACGCTAAGGGGTATTGGGATTCCCCCGACGCAACCCAGCGGACGTTTCATGCCTATATTGTGTCTAAAACGGATGGGCATGAAACGGAAGGGACTGAAACGACGGAAGTGTCTGAAACGGATGGCGAAGTCGGCGACGGACCCTTCATGCGGACGGGCGACCTGGGGTTTATGGCCGACGGCGAACTCTTTGTAACAGGCCGAATCAAAGATTTAATTATCGTTCGCGGCGTCAACATATATCCGCAGGACATCGAGATGACTGTACAAAAGTCGGCTCCGAATTTGCGCCCGTTAGGCGGGGCGGCTTTTATGGTTAAGGACGATGCCAAACTGCCGCAAGAACATTTAATCATCGTGCAAGAACTCGACCGCCAGTTTAAGGGCAACCCGGCTGAAGTTTTCACGGCGATTCAAAAAGCCGTCGCCGTGGAACATGAAATCCCTGTCAAGGGAATTGTGCTGATTCGGTCGGGCAGTATCCCCAAAACATCGAGCGGGAAGATACAGCATCATGCTTGCCGAAACGGTTTTTTGGACGGCTCACTCAAAGAAGTCGGCCGTTGGGTTTCATCAGATGTTTCGTTCCGGTATCACGATGGCGGTGTAGCCGAAGAAGCCCTTCAAGAAGCAACCGGTCTGACGGACTCCGAAGATCATAGCCGGCTCGTTCGCGGCGATAAGTCCGTCTCGTTTTCTGCGGAAGGCCAAGTTCGCCCCATTATGCCGGAAGATTCGCCGGACTTGCCGAACAAAATGCTTCTCAAGGAAACTCCTGCCAAAGAACCGACGCAATCTACCCTGTCGTTAATTTCCAAAGACGAAATTGCGGCCGTCGTGCTGGAAGAAGTCCGAAAAATTGCCAAAGAACGAGCCGCCCATCTGACCATCGAAACTGATATTACCGAACTCGGACTCGACTCGCTGGAACGGATGGAAATACTGGCCTCCCTGGAAGACCGATTCGGCGGACAATTCCCAGAGTCGGTTTTGCCCGAACTCTTCACCGCCCAGCAAGTACTAGACGCCGTCTTGCTCTATCTGGGGACGGGGCCGAGAAAATCAATCGAACCCAATAGAAATCAGCCGGGAACGACAATACCCGATGAAAACTTCCGATTCGGCAAATTCCCCGAATACCTGCGGCTTAAGGCCGGCCTCGATTCTATTCAAGGAACAGGCTTAAACCGGTTCTTCGATGTGCATGAAGGAATCACAAACGATCGGGCAACCATCGGCGGCAAAGAGTACATTAACTTTTCAAATTATAACTACGTCAACACGTCGGGCGATCCCGACGTTTCCGCTGCGGCCATACAAGCCTGCGAACTATACGGAACCAGCGTTTCGGCAAGCCGGTTGGTTTCGGGTAACAAACCGATCCACCGGGAATTGGAAAATGAAATATCCCGATTTTTAGGTTGCGAAGATACGGTCGTCTTTGTCGGCGGACACTCGACGAATGAAGGCGTGATCGGACATCTTCTGAACGAACGGGATATGATACTGTTTGACGCTCTGGCCCATAACAGTATTGTCGAAGGGGCCTTGCTGTCCGGTGCAAGACGCAGACCGTTTCCGCATAATGATTACGAGGCTGTCGATTGGATATTGAAAAAGCATCGGGCTGACTATCGCCGAATTCTCATTGCGATCGAAGGCGTATACAGTATGGACGGCGACTATCCCGACTTGACCCAATTCATCGAAGTAAAAAAACGGCATTCGGCAATGTTAATGGTCGATGAGGCCCACTCAATCGGTGTCTTGGGCGATACTGGCCGGGGAATCGGCGAACACTTCAACGTCAACCGGCAAGATGTCGATATCTGGATGAGCACTTTGAGCAAAACATTTGCAAGTTGCGGCGGGTATATCAGCGGAGCGAAAGAACTCGTTGAATACTTGAAATATACCGCACCGAATTTTGTCTTCAGTGTCGGCATTTCGCCGCCGAACTGTGCGGCCGCACTCGCTGCACTGCGTGTTTTAGAACGAGAACCCCAGCGAGTATCCCAACTACGCAAAAACAGCAAGTTGTTCCTGGAATTAGCAACTGAGCAAGGATTTGATACGGGAATGAGTAGGGAAACATCAATTGTTCCGATAATCCTGGGCAACTCGATGTTGGCTTTGCAGATGTCGCGTGGACTATTTGATCTCGGCGTGAATGTGCAGCCGATTTTGCACCCTGCCGTTGAAGAAAAAGCAGCCCGACTGCGTTTTTTCATTACGTCGTCGCATACAGAAGAACAGATCCGCTATACGGTCGATGCGCTGACGAAAGCCAAAAGGTAGGCGGATGCCTTTACCAAATGGGAATCTTTCACCCTTAAAATGCAAACTATGACTTTCTACTTTTACTACGATGCGCTAGGCAAACAACATGGCCCCTTTGACAATGGACAATTCAAAAAACTTGTGAGTCAAGGAGTCATCGGACCTGCGACACAATTGGAGTATTTTGATGACAAAGACAATGCCTATAAGTTCAAAGCGGGGGAACATCCCGACTGGCATTTGTATTCCTCAAAGAGTGAAAACGCAACACTGCGAGACACACCGGGCATTTTCGACATCGGCTTTACCCGGTTCATTTCGAATACTTGGATTTCGATCATCTGGGTCTTACTCATCATTGCTCATTTCCTTGCAGCGATTGGCGCAATGATGTTTTCCTTCAATGCAGGAAGTCCGGTGCCGTTTCTGATAGCACTATTTGCAGTCCCCACTTCGCTCCTTTTTTGCAGAATGTATTTGGAACTAAGTGGTCATCTTCTTCCGCATCGAATCAAACACCCGAGAGAGCAAAGAGTGCCTGCGTGAGATCAAAGAACTACTTGCGCAAAATAAGCATGGCTTCTCAAGAGCCGGAAGTGTAGCGTAACCTACGGCTCTTTTGTTGGCATGTTCACAATTTTTCGATTTCTTTTTTCGTCAGTCCGGTAATGTCGGCAAGGGAAAAACCTTTGGCTTTCATTGCGGCGGCAGTTTCGCGTGCCTTTTTTACTTCGCCTTCCGCTCTGCCTTTTGCCAAACCTTCTTCCAAGCCTCTTGCTCTGCCTTTCCGAGTTGCATTTCGCATCGTGGCAGCATAGTCCATTCGCCACAGTTCATGCTTGTCGTACTCCATCCGTGCCTCTTCGTCTGCCGACAATTTTTTCACGACAGCAACTACCTTCTTAAAAACCGGCTTCTTTTCTGCTAACATTTCGTATTCCTCCTCGCTCTTCGCACGAATCAACATCATCCAATCAAACAAGTCCGACTCATCATCGGCTCATTATTAATCCGTTCTGAAAAACTTACACATTTCTGCATACCGTAGAAGATGCCGTTTTCTTCCTGCTTCGTTGAGGCTGCTTGTTTTTGCTACCTAAAGTAACATCAACAGAGGCGGAGAACTCTCCACAGGCTGACACCGCAGAACTTGCGGCATATTTCTTTATGTTAATCGCTGCATTAGTGTCACGATGATGGCAGGTATCGTCGAGTGCATCCGGGCACTGTCATCCCCGGTAAACTTGCTTCATTATAATCCAAAAAAATGGAAAGAAATATCCACCCCCCCCCTAATTCACACCGTGAAATCAACGCGATTCGCCGTTAGGCTGTTGAACAATGCGATTTTTAATGTTTGCAACGTATTGTGCAAAACGAATTTTCCTTCGACGCAACTCCGCCATCAGCAACTGTTTTTTTTCTTCGAGTTGTTTGCCAATTTCATCGATTTCATTTTGTTCAAAACAATCGTTTTCTATCGCTTCTCGCAGTGCTTCCTTACTGTATTTACACGCCAAAAGATAGGTTCCATTGTTCAATGTGATATTACCAAACGTAGCAGGAGCGACAACCATACGGCAAACAAACTTTTTTCGTTCAATACGCACATTTTCTTGTTGGGGAAAAAGTTTGTTTGGGGAAACACGTTTTTTATCTTTCCGACGACTCATAGTGTAGTATATTTATTGGGGAATAAGGGCATCCAGCAACTCAGGAACAATGATATTATGCAACAGGTCAGCAATGGCGGCTAAAAACGCAATCAAGTTCTCATCCAACGCATCCCAAATGTACGCGTCATTGCTGTCGATACCGATAAAACCAGGAACACCAGGCTCATAATCTTTGGCATCAGGAGTCTCACTTGCTGGAAGTATCGGCACACCCAGGCAGGCTAAATAATTTTTATTTACCCTACTAGGCAAATCTTGGCAGATTTTACGAGCGATCCCGCTAGCAAAATCGTCATTACGTATCATATCAACATTAAATGTGTCCATTGTGGCATAAATTATTTTCTTTATTTTCAATGGAGGGTCGCGTGCTAATTTTTCTACGTCGTGGAGTGCAAGAATTCGGTATGCTTTTTTAAATTTTTTATTTGTTATTTCTCTACATATCTTCGAGTACGAATGTGCTGTACGTGAAAGGAGAGCATAAAATGGGGAATTGTTCCAATGTTCTACTCCGTCGAGTGACACATCTCTCTGATTAGTACGTGCAGACGTTGAGTGTCGCCCAATACGAATCAGCGTCTCGTCGACTCTACATTTTATGGTAACTGCATTAATCCTTATACCTTTCTTCTCTACAGTTTCATATATTATTTTGCATACATCGTTTAAACTACGTTTGAAACGATCTTGCACAACCTTTGCAATTTGGCTATCGCATTCATTTTCTCTTTCCGCTATCAGTGCCGCTTTTTCTTCTTCAGTTTTTTCAGAGTCGTTTTGAATAACAAAAATCGCATCCTTAGTTCTGTACACTAACTCTTCTTCATTCTTAATTTCTTCATTTGAATGTATGGAACGAATAGCGTGTGCAATTTCGTGAAAGGATTTTGAGTACAATCCTTCATTCGTGTGTTCCAACCATTTACGGTATGAGTAGAGAAGTAAAAACAGCATAGAGACGAAAAGTAATATCGCTATGTACATGTACGCCTCTAATATACCCTGACGACCATCTGGCAGGAACAGTTCAAACAGATTTTTCCCTGACAAAGTGCAGAGGTTTACCAATGCCAAGAGCAAAATAGCAAACTCGCTCTTAAAACAGGAAACTTTTTTCCACGCCTTATCGTACAACCGAAAAACTCTGCCCAGCGCATTCAGTTCGGGATCAATGACAATCATTGGAGATGATTTTTGCACTACAATTTTCTTCGAGTTCAAGATCGGCAGCCACCCTACTGCGTAGTGGAAAACCGCTCCATCTTCGGCACGAAGATACCGCATCTTGCCTATAAGACAGGCCGTGTACGACACCAGCGTGACGCACGAATTATAATAAATTGGATTTTGCTTGTCAAGCGGGGCTGGCACCCATGCCAGCCTCCTGATTCAACCTCCGACTCACATACTCCCTTTATCAAACCACTACCCGTTCGCCGTTCTGGTAGGTATTGACTCTTCCCAAAAAAACACTACCATTACCATTGCGCGTCTAGCCCTGAGATGGGCTTAAATTTGTACTCAAATATTGCAAACAAGCCACAAAACAAGCGGAATTTCGCGAGTCAGTCGAGAAACCGAGATGAATCCGCCAAATTTTCGTCTGCTCCACGAAGAGTGGTGTTTGGTTGCGATTTTAGGAGACCACTAACATGTTTGATTATGCCCCGTTGTTTTCTATTCCCTCCCATTTGGATGGTTATCTTTTTGAACAGGCCGCAGGTAACTGGTGGTCGAATGATTCTATCTTTTCCCCTTGGGATCACTATTCTATTTCTGACGTTGTCGGTACGCCAACAATAGGACTTGACCAAACGACTGCTTTTACATGTGCGGTCGTGTCCCAACAAATGATCCTACACTCCTTCGGTATCGAAGTTAGTGAGGCCCAACTGGTGTACGATGCGACAAATAACGGATGGCTGACGGAGAACGGAACTTCAATCCACGATATGGGAAAACTGTTGGAGAAATACGGCGTTTCTACACACATTAATTTCAACGGAGATTTAACATCAATGATTAACGATCTTGCTCATGGTCATAAAATCATTGTACCGATTAATTCTGATGAATTGTGGAACGGCGTTTCCTCTTGGCAAAAATGGTTCGGTTGGCACAACACGGGGGCCGACCACGCCATTGTCGTTACGGGAGTCGATTTTTCCAACCCGAACAACCCACGAGTCATCGTCAACGATCCTGGTGTACCAGGCGTAGCCACCCAAGCCTATCCGTTACAACATTTTCTAGAGGCCTGGAACGATTCCAACTACACTTACCTCGCAACGGAAACAGCACCAGCCAATTTAGCACAGCATACAATCTTTGGTTCCCAATTCAACGCAGACACTGGAATATACAATACACCAGAGTTTTGGGTTGATATAGCCGTCAGAATCGCAGGCGTGGCGATTGCAACGATTGTCATGGATTTGTGTTTCAGCGACTATGGACAGCCACAATTTGACACCTACTACTCACCTTGGGATGCAATGACCGATGCCGCGATAAATCAACTTTTCCTCACAATTTAACTGTTACAGTTGGCAAAACTATGACTATTAGACTTGTTGCACAACCCTGATCTTGCTACAATGATAGGGCTACGGATCGAATTGTATCCAAATTTCCCTTTTCCGTCAAGGATGACCAATGGCCCGCGTAGAGAA
>Ga0099364_10005787_pt1 | contig 18216 bp, 15 predicted proteins | sample TergutTh196P3_FD_73070 | JGI IMG/M metagenome (GOLD analysis project Ga0099364, IMG submission 73070) | Microcerotermes parvus P3 segment gut microbial communities from Pointe-Noire, Republic of the Congo - Th196 P3 | ecosystem: Host-associated > Arthropoda: Insects > Digestive system > Gut ...
CATGTTTATTTATGGAATATTGCTGGCTGTTTCCAGGAACTATGTTGTTCTCTCTAATCAAGAATCGGGAAAAGGCAGGTCGGACTGTGTTATCAAGCCGGCTGACAAAAACAACAGCGCAATAATAGTTGAATTCAAGCATGTAAGGGAAGAAGAGCGCGGCTTAAAGGAAGAAGCGCTGGAAGGACTGAAGCAGATAGATAAAAAGGCATATATCCATAATTTGAAGAGAGAAGGGTATGAGCGAATATTCAAATATGGCATCGCTTTCCACAAGAAAACCTGTGAGGTGGCGATGGAGAATGTGTATACTCCGCGCGTGGGCAAATTTCCACCGTGGCGGGATGGAAATAATGTTGACTGATAGTGGAGGACTTTCCACGCGCTAACTTTACCCGTGAACACTTTGATGTTAACCATGACATGCGCATTGGACACCAACACAATAATTGTGTGCTTAACAGAGAAGCGAACAATTGTGCAAGAATAAAAAGAAAATCCCGCTTTTCAATGGGATTTTATACTATTTTGGATTTGCTTGTTTTAGATTTTGGTGCCCGGAAGAGGACTTGAACCTCCACAGCCTTGCGACTACTAGAACCTGAATCTAGCGTGTCTACCATTTCCACCATCCGGGCACATATAACAAACGTAATTATACATTGCTATTATCATTCGTCAAGTATTTTCAGCCAGAATCAGATGTTAATTTGCCATCTTTACCTTCGGTTTTTAAACATAATTAACCACTCAGAAGTTATAGTCAAATTAGAAAACCGTTAAGGATATGTTTTCGCGCTTTATCCCAGGAAAGCGCGTCCTTGATGGCATCAGCGACAGTTTTGTCAGCCGACCACAACAAGCGCTTCTTTGCTTTATCGCAATTAGCGAACGCGCCTGCGACGTCGCCAGGACGCGGCTTCTCTTCTTTAGACGCGACCGGCTTGCCGGCGACCGATTCAAATGCCGCCAACAGCTCGCGAACGGTCACGCCGTTTCCCGTGCCCAGATTAATGACGGCAAACGGTCGGTTTTCCTCATCCATACACTGGTCAAAGCGCTCGACTGCCGCGACATGTGCCCTCGCCAAATCCCAGACATGCATGTAATCTCGTATACCGGTACCGTCACGTGTCGGCCAATCAGTGCCTGTTATGGCGAAATAGGGAATTTGACCATCCGCTGCCTGTATGATTTTTGCCAGCACGTGACTGGGTTTTTTGAGATATGGGCCGGTGCGCATGGCAGGGTCGGCGCCAATCGGGTTAAAATAGCGAAGCGCAATAGCGCTGAAGCCTTCAGCCCGAGATAAGTCCTCAAGCATCATTTCCATCATCAATTTCGTGCGCGAATATGGACTAAGCGGCTTTAAAGCGGCCTCTTCCGTCACCATAAACCCCGGAACGGTGTCATAAACAGACGCAGACGACGAAAAGACAATCCGTCTGACACCCAAACCGGCCAATTGATGGAACAGATTCAAGCTCTTGGTTACATTCTCGTGGTAGTAATCATATGGGCGGGCAACCGAATCGGGAACGATAATGAGCGCCGCGCAATGGATAACTGCGTCAATATTGCGCTGTTCGTCAAAGATACGCGCGATTAAAGCGCTGTCGCCAATATCGCCTTCGTAAAAAATCCGATTTTTCGTGAACTCGCGCCGTCCATTGACTAGATTGTCAATGAGTATCGGCTGGTGCGAGGCGTCAATAAGCGCAGACGCTATTGTCGACCCTATATAACCGGCACCGCCTGTGATAAGTATTTTCATGTAAGCCTCCTAATTTTCCACCTGACCACGCCCGATTTTATCGACTCTAATATGACTGTGCAGTTATCTATTTGGGTTAACCTGCTTAACGCTTGCTTAAAATTCAAATCCGGGCTGATTTGGGTAATAAAGTTGTTAATCGCCTCCGTTAAGAAATAAGGAGAAAAACTTAGCCATATCAAAGCTTCTTCAGGAGGGTCCGGCAGGGCGGATTCCCCGCTTCCTGTTAAATTGCGCCTGTCAATTATGCCAGTTTCAAGAAATTCATTTGTTCGATAAAGCCACAGTGATGACGGCGCGTATAAATAATATCCATTGTTGATAGCGTTAAGTTCATATTTTTTATTGAACAGGACATAAATAAAATTAAAAAGAGTTTGTTTCATAGCGTCATTTTTTAGATGAAACCTCAATAAAGACGCCGGGGTCGATATTCCGTCCCATAGCGCGTTTCCCGAGCTGACTGTTGCGTATAGTTCTCCTCTCAGCGTCCTAAGCGCTGATGTCATGTTTTTATTGAGGGCGTTTTTACTGATAAACATTTGAAACTGGGGAATCAATTCTATAAATGTGATATTTGAAGCTAAACGAGCGTAAGCATCCCCTTTAATAGAAGGGAAATTTTTAATTTTTATCGGGCTCAGGTCCCTTAGACATGCAGGCGGAATTATTGATTCGATATTCAGTATGTCGAAATTCATAATATATTCAGTATCATCAAGCTTTGAAAGCTCTGCGTTAAAGTAAACAGGTATATTGGGAGCGCGCGCGATTTTGGAAAGCAATCCCGCGTCGCTTGCCAGAATCCTTCCTTCTACATTTCTGTCTCCTGGTTTATGAATTATTCTTACTTTTCGGTTGTGCATCTGATTTGCGCGGTCTATCACCTGCTGAGCGTCAGGGGTATGCCCCCTGAAATTCCATTCATCGTTGGCAGCGATTCCCGTTATACGGTGCATTTTTCCATTTTGCCAGAATATAAATAAAACTGACCTTTCGTCTATTCCTGTTATTTCCGGATGCCCTTTAAATTCGCAATATAAATAAGGCAAATTTTCAGGAAGCTCAAATAATGATAATAAAACATCATCATTACTCTTAAAGTGCATGGCGACAAACGTAAGAATACTTGAAACCACAATAAACAAGGCAAATAAAATGGAAAATTTGACGCGCTTCATTTATATCCCTTCTTGTGGAGAGGATTTTATTATATTTATTAAAGTATACCACGCTAAGTGACTGCTTGGAAATAAAGCTTACAAAAGAAACTCCAGGGCCATCAGGCTATGTTTATGTTAAGCGGAAGAACCGGTGGCGCTTATCTTTCATTGCACATTGTAAATTGTGCATTGAATTCACCCTCCTATTTGAACCATATGCCCGGATACATTCATGCCGTGTTTAATTCCTGTCTCAGGTTTCATCTCCAACGCGGAGGAAAATATTCTGAACAGTTCCTCTGAGTCCCTTGAGTTTAAAGCCGGCCTTAAACCAAGGCTGAAATTGCTGAAAAGACAAGGACGCAGCATTCCGGATGAATTTACTCTTAACCTGTTGCAGCTTTCGCAATAATGCGAGGTAACCGCTGAGATTGTCCCTATACATTGCCCCGTAAAAGAATTTACATAATACTTCGCGGGGCCAAGCGGCAAAGAAATTTCGTTTTTAGCTACAGCAGGCCGCCAGTCGCCAAGCCTTGACATTTTATCAATGACCTCAAGCGGAGAAATGAAACGGCGCTTTGCCCATACTTCGCTGTCAAGCGGCATAAATTCTATAAGTCTTAAAAGCATCCCTTTACTTAAGGCATAATCCAGCATGTCCGGTATTTCATCATCGTTAAATCCTCTTATCAATACCACGTTCATTTTTATCGGAATTCCAAAATCCTTGACTGCGTCTATCCCTTCAAGCACATCTCTCAGCTTTCCGCCGCACGTAATTTCAGAGAATTTTAATTCATCAAGAGTGTCAAGGCTGATATTAATACCGGAAAGCCTCAAAGTGCGAATTTCCCCAGCATATTGGGCAAGCAGTGAACCATTAGTGGTCAGCGCTATTTTCATTTCGGGAACCGTTTCATTAACTCTGCGCAGGAAGGAAGTCAAACCTTTGCGAACAAGAGGCTCTCCTCCTGTAAAACGCACTTTGCGTATGCCGGCGCCGTACATCCAGCCAATCAAAAACAATACCTCCTCATAGCTGATTATCTGTGAATGCGGTATCCATTCGACGCCGTTCTCAGGCATACAATATATGCAGCGGTAATTACATCTGTCAGTCAATGAAATTCTTGCATAGTCAATACTTCGACCGTGTCTGTCAACTAAATTCAATTCTCCCATCTGTAACCGCCCATTTTTTCAAATTGTCCATTAATATCGCGCCCGCCGTACATAATACGTATAACGGCTACAATCCCTTTTGATTCTGACGGCAAATAGAAAACGAGATAATTGTCTACAGGCATTATCCGCAACCCCATGCTACGCCACGGCTCTTTATCATAAAGCCTGAAGCGTTCCGGTATTTGATCCAAGCTGGCAACCGCGTTAATGATACGATTGGATTGTTTTTTTGCATAAATGGGCTCGAGCAGGGTTAAAGCAATATACTCATAAATTTCATGCAGATCACGTTCTGCCAATTCCGTGTAAATAACCTTGAATTGCTTCATACATCATAATCCTGCCGCATCCTGTCCGCGACACTCTCCGCTGATACGGTTCTTCCCTCGGCTAAGTCAGTGAACCCTTTCTCAATTTCGGCGTTGAACTCTTCCTCGGTGAGCGAACCGGCTGCCAATGGTTTACTCGCCGGAAGCTTTATATCAAAGGGGATACCTCGCCGTAGCACCACTTGGCGGAGGAATAGACCAACAGCGTTTGACATTGGGATTCCGAGCTGCTTCAAAACAGTTTCAGCCTGCTCTTTTAATTCCGACTCAATACGGGCATATATGTTTGACGTTCTCGGCATATTGTGCAACTCCTTTCCGTCACAATTGTACTCGAATGTATTGCGAAACGCAATCGCAGAGTTTACCGAGCATCTGTCACATAATATAAAATTGATCCAAATCAAATTTCCAAATCTATTACGCGGTAAGAACTATCTAAGATGTTAAATTTGTGCCCGTTCGACCATATTTGTCAACTAAATTCAATTCTCCCACCTGTAACCGCCCATTTTTTCAACCTGAGCGCGCCATTCGTCATCTTCCATAGCTTTCATAAGCGCCATTATCCCCTTATGATCAAGATATTTCTCGGGGATAACAAGCTCATATGGCTCCACCGTTATCGGAATGAAGGACAGTTCAGTATCTGAAGTCCATCTGCCTAAGGCGGCGACGCGTATAGCGATCGTTGCGCTCGCAAGCCCTGCCGCGACGCGATTTGCCGCGTCAAAATGCGTTATGCTCTGGCAATAATAGCCTTTTACCCGCTGCGGCGAAATACGACGCTCCTGAAGCATAAAGTCAAGCAACACCCTCGTTCCCGCACCTGGCTGACGATTGATTATGGACACGTCATCGCGGGTGAAATCCTCAACGCCCTTTATATTCTGCGGGTTTCCCTTTCTTACTATGATTCCCTGCTCTCTCCAGAAGAGCAGTATTCTTTTCCATTTTTCTTCCCCGCGCATTTTTTCAATATAACTGTCGTTATATTTACCGCTGTTTCCATCAAGCAAGTGACAGGAAGCCACATGAGCTTCTCCTCTCGCAAGAGCGGTCAAGCCGCCAAGGCTTCCGACGGAACGCGTTACAAGCTCCCCGTTGTACTTTTTTACAAAGCTTACAAGCCTTTCAAACGCGGGATCATTTGAACCCTGAAACAAAATTCTTTTTTTCCAGTCGATCCTGCGCGTAAAGTAAACGTTTATCTCAGAACCTTTTTGATATTCTATCCGCGATTCGGGCAGAACCGCGACCCCGTCCGCTTCGGCGATAGCCCACATGGTACTGGACCCCGACGATAACGGGTAAACTGTCTTTTTGCCGTCCAGTTCAACCGCTTTGATCCTGACCCATTCGGCCTTTCCCGCAGGGGAAGAGTGAGGCATAAGGAGAGGCAACGCGGCCTCGTCGCATGAACATACGGCTTCGCTCAATGCCATTGCCGTATCGTCATCAAAATTCCCCGTATGCAGGATTTTCAGCAGCGGATAAGCGACCGACCAAAGGGCAGCCGCGCTCGACATCGGGAATCCGGGAAGGTTTACGACATAACAATTTTTATACCTTCCGAACATCGCGGGGCGGGCAGGTTTCATCAAAAGCCAGTGGAAGAAAATCTCCCCATGTTCACTCAATATGGAAGCGGTGTAATCCTTTTCCCCTTTCGCGGACCCCGCCCCTATGAGCGCCAAATCGTATTTATCATGAATTTTCTCAAGGACGGCGGTAATTTGCCCGGGGTCATCCCCCACGGTATCAACGCAATCAACGGGGAATCCCCAGTTCTTAAAATATCCGGTTATCATAGCCGAGTTGCTTTCCGCCGTTTTACCGAAAGGAGCTTCTCCATACGATACCCACTCGAACGCCGTGACTATTTCGTCCCCGGTTGGAATATAAACCGTCCTTGGCAAACGGAAAACAGGGACATGCGATAACCCAAGCGCAATAAAAAGCGCCGCTAAGGAAGGGCTTATGACATCGCCTTTTTTTGCCGCCACCTGCCCTATCGATACATCTTCCCCTATCGGGCGGACATTTTCCCCGGCTGTAAGGCTTTTTGTGATTGAAAGCACTCCGTCCTTCACAGAGGAATCCTCAACCATAAGCACGCTGTCAAATTCGGTTTTCACGGGCATTCCGGTATTGACCCACTCGTACTCATCCGGCAATATGCCCGGAGTCGCCGCCGAAGCTCCGGCGGTGCGCTCCGAAGGCATAGCATATCCATCCACGGCGGAAGCGTTGAAATGCGGAATGTTGCGATCGGCAATAACATCAGCACATAAAACCCTTCCGTAAGATTCGCTCACCGGAACGGACTCGGCGCAGGGTTCGCGCGATACGCTGTTTCTCAATATATCCCAAGCTTCAGCCAATGTAATATGCTCTTTTACCATAACAATACCTCCGCTTCCTCACCTTTTCTTAGTGTTTCAATGTTTTCCCGCAATCTGATAAACCCGGAAGAATCACGGAGAGCCGCGACGTAACCGGATTTTGAAGGCAAAGGTATGACTTTGCCCTCCCCGCTGAGCCTGAAAGGGATAAGTTCTTCAATGCCGGTATGGCCAAAAACATCGTGTTCCAGGGGGAGATTCAGCCTCCGGAATTGTTCCGCCGGGTCGCCGCTCAGCAGCGCCGAAAGTAGGGGAAGGACTACGGTATACATTACGGCAAGGCATGAAAGCGGATGCCCTGGAAGTCCCACGGCAAAGCGGAAGTTATTTTTATCGCCCGATATGATGGTAGGTTTCCCCGGAGAAAGCCTTATTCCATGCACAATGATCCCAGGGGGGGAAATTTTTGACAATACATCGGCGGTATGATCGCGAACGCTTACGGACGAACCTCCGCTTAAAATGACGACATCGCATGTTTGCAGCATTTCATTGACTTCGCTGTCCAAAAGCTCTTTATCATCCTTTACGATCCCAAATTGCCGGACGATATAACCTTTTTGCCTGAGCAGCGCGGAGACGGTCCAGGAATTGACGTCCCTGATTTTTCCTTCCGCCAGGGGGTCATCGATATCCGCTACCTCGTCTCCCGTTGACAATACGCCTATTTTTAAGTCAAATACGTCCGCGCTTCCAATTCCCATTGAAGCCAGCAGTCCTATGGACGCGAAATTTAACCGGTCTCCGGCGCGCAGCAATAAATCCCCCGCCTTATATTCCTCCCCCGCCTGTATGACGTTTTCGCCGCGCTGGACGGCTTTGCAGGCTTCGATCAAGCCGCCCGCCCCCACGGAGTCCTCAAGCATCAGGACAGAATCGGAGCCTTCGGGCAAAATACCGCCGGTATGGATAGCCGCGCAGGTTTCAGGCTTGAGAGTAAAACCTGGGACGCTTCCCATCTCAATTTCGCCTGTGCAGTTTAAAAACACGGGCGAGCCGCGTGACGCCCCGTATAAATCGGAGCTGCGCACCGCAAACCCGTCGCGTAAGCTTCTTGTCCATTGAGGGGATTGAGAGACGCCCTTGACGTCATCGGCCAATTTATATCCCAAACCGTCTGTAAGCCCGACTTTTTTTCTTTTCGCCCGCCACGGAAAACCCAATTCCTCCGCAACGCGCGATATCGCTTCCTCACGAGAAATCAATGTGCCTAACACGCCGCCCAATTAAAACCCTCCGTAAATACCAAGTTGAAATCGAACGTAGGCGAAGCGGCTTTTGCGACCCGCCGCGAAGGCGTAGACGTACCTACGTCGAGCAAGGGGAGCAATACCTAACGCTCTGCTGGCACTTCCGTCGCTTCGCTCCTCCTGAAACAACGAAGCATACGTTTGATTGCAGCTTGGTATAAAAAATGAGCGGTCTTTTACGACCGCCCACTTATTATATACCCTTCTATGCCAATTGAATTAAGTTTTTTTAGCGCGTCCCCCGGAGCGTCCCTGCTGTTTCCGGGTGAGACCATCACCCTGAAAAGCGGCCTTTGCGCTTCTGTTTTAACAATTCTCACTCCGTACCCCAACGGCTCGATTTTATTTTTGATCTGGACAGCGGAAGATTCCGCAGAGAAAGCCCCCGCCTGAATTGACCAATTTTGCGTTTCAGCCCGTGTCGGGGCCGGAGCGTTTCTCGCGCCGCTTCCCGCAGCAACCTGCTCTCTGAGGGCTCTTGCTTCGGCAGACTGCTGGGAACGAACTCCTCCCACCGGAACGGCTGCGGTTCTTGCTGTCTCAGCCGGCTCAGTTGGACTGGGCAGAGCCGGGGTAGCCGCTATTGGCGCAGTCCTGTTCTGATTTGGATTTACACGGGCATCCGCCCCTGCTGGCCTGCTTTGCTGGACTGCGGAAGAATTGTTCACAGCCTGATTTTTATTATAATTTACAAAAAAAATATTAAAACTGAAAAGAACGATCCCAAGAGCCGAAGCAAGCAAAAAAGGAAGCATTATGAACCCCATGGGAATGGGGAAATCCCGCCTCTGTTTTGAAGTCAACTTATTAACGCCTGCCTCTTAACTGATTTCTTCTGAGAACAGCCGGAATATCATCCTGTGTTTTAGGGACTCCCGGCACTGTAAAAATGTCATCCTCCTGGCTTGAAGTCTGTAAATCAGTTTCTTCTATCGATAACAGGGGCCCCAAAGACCTTCTTTTTAAGCCTCTTGGAGTTGGAGTATCAGTAGAGCTGGCGGAAATATTCAATGGGTTCGTATCCGCGCGCGGAGCCGTTATTTTCCCGGTAAAACCGGTGGCGATAACCGTAATTCTCATTGAGCCATTAAGTTCTTCGTTTATGGCATGGCCCCAAATCACTATGGCATCTTCATCCGCAGTATCTCTTATGATATTGGCGGCCTTTTGCATCTCAAATATGGTAAGGTCGGAACCGCCTGAAACGTTAAACAGTATCCCCTTGGCCCCTTTCATCGAAACCGACATCAGCGGCGACTTTATGGCTGCCTTAGCTGCTATCTCAGCGCGATTTTCCCCGTCTCCATGCCCGATTCCCATAATCGCTGACCCCGCGTTGCGCATGACGGTTTTTATATCGGCAAAATCCACGCCTATCATTCCGGGCTTCAGGATGAGGTCGGTAACGCCCTGCACCGCCTGCCTCAAAACTTCATCAGCCAAACGGTAAGCGTCCATTATTTTCGTTTTTTCGTCCGCCAAAGCCAAAAGCCTGTCATTTTCAACTACAAGCAGGGCATCAACTTTACTTCTGAGATTTTCTATCCCTTGTTGAGCTATTCTGAAACGAGTCCTCATTTCGAAACTAAAAGGAGTTGTAACGACTGCAACTACAAGAGATCCCGATTCCCTCGCCGCTTCGGCTATGATCGGAGAAGCGCCGGTTCCGGTCCCCCCGCCCATGCCTGCTGTTAAAAAAACCATATCAATATTCGCCACATGCTCTTTTATTCTATCAAGAGATTCCTTGGCGGCATCGGCGCCTACATCAGGATCGGAACCGGCTCCCAACCCCTTTGTAAGTTTTTCCCCTAAAACTATTTTAACGCGGGCTTCATTAGCGTCAAGCGAACGGGCATCCGTGTTCGCCGCTATAAATTCAACCCCCTCAACTCCGCTGCGAATGATATGGTTAAGGGCATTCCCTCCGCCTCCACCCACTCCAATAACTAAAATACGCTCTCTTTGTTTCGAAAAATCTACAGCTTTAAACGGTTGATCTTCATGCTCCAACAAGTACACCCCCTCAAGGCAGGAATAGCAATAAAATGTCATTAATTAACAATTATCAATACTTTTAAAAAAGGTCCTTAATAGTTGTTTTGATTTTTTCAACTATCACTCCGATTTTAGCAACGCTTTTACCTTGATTTTCCCCGCTTTTATTGCTGCGGAACAGCGACCCTCCCGAAGGCGGAGGCACCTCCAGCTGTGATATGGGAGTCTCAATAAAGCGATAAGGTTTTTTCTCCTTCGTCATGATATAACGCAGTACCCCGTCCAAATTGACGTAGCTGCTGTCGTGGCACCCTTTTGGCATAACACGGTAATCAAGAGGCACTCCAATTCTAACAGGTAATTTTAATACATCCGATACCAAATCATCAATACCCGGAGTCTTGGACACGCCGCCTGAAAGCACAACGCCTCCCGGAAACATGGAGGCTCCAAGGGGCGCGATCAAAGGAGCTATTTTATCAACAAAAAGCTCTTCCAATCTGCATGAAATAACTTCTATCGCGGTATCCGTGTTTATGTTTTCATTACGATGCAAATCACTGCTTTCAAGCTCTAATATTTCATTTTCATTCGAAAAAAGTTTTTCCTTTAATTTTTCAGCTATCCCTATCGGCAGCCGCAGAATGTAAGCGAGATCGTTCGTAATATGGTCTCCGCCGATCGGGATGACCGACATTTTTATCGGGCGCCCTTCCGAATAAAAAGCAAGGCTTGTGGTTCCGCCTCCTATGCAAACTGAAATGACTCCCCTGTCCATTTCGTCCTGAGTAAGCGAACCCAAAGCGCTGGCTAAAGGTTTTACCAATATTCCCTTAACGTTTACGCCTGCGGTTTGAACGCAATTCACCACGTCTTTAACGACATTTTTAGGAACGATCACCGTCTGAAGCTCCATCTCCAAACGCAATCCCGTCATCCCGATGGGATCATCTATACCCGCATTGTTGTCGATCGAATATTTAGTCGGAATGGTATGCAGCGCAAACATGTCGGTGGGGACACGAAGCTCGCTTTGCGCAGCTTCTATGACCCTTTCTATATCGTTTGTCATGACAGGGCGCGTAACCCTCCCGAGGGACACCATGCCGCGGGATATCAGGCTCTGTATTTCAGTTCCGCTGAACGAGACAGTGGCCGAATTAATTGTTAATCTTAACATATTTTGAATTTCACGCACCGCTTTCCTTATGGAGCGGGCTGCCTGCTCAAAATTGACTATAACTCCCTTGCGTATGCCCTGCGCCGGAGCAGTCCAAATACCAATGATTTGCGCAGCCTGAGAATGAGCTTCCCTCTCCGCAACTATAACGGCTATTTTAGTTGTTCCTACATCAAGCCCTGCCAAAATCTCCGGCTCTCTGTTCACGCTGCTTCAAGCTCCCTTCGCTCGGGTTACAACGACCTTGTCGGGATAAGACATATCTATAAAAATTTCTCCATCGCCCACACCTGTTTCGGGCAGAATTTGTTTTAAAAGCATATCGATTTCGCTTAATTTACCTTCTTCTCCGTTAACGGTCAAAATAATTTTTTTCCCGCTCAAGTTAAGTGAAATTCTCAGGACTATCTCTCCGGCCCTTCTGTCAAAATCCACATATTCGACGCCTCTGTACCAGCTTTGAGCTTTAAACAGAGTTTCGAAATGTTTAAGCTCTTCAGTCGGAAACATTGCGGGAAACACACCTTCCGGGACGAACGGCCTGCCGATGTCGGAATATCGGGTCAGCGCCTCTGAAACTTTCCAAAGCGGAGAATCGGGAACTTTCAGGGTGTAAAGTTCAGTAGCCCACATGTAGCCTTCTTTCGATAAATGCCAGATATTCCCCCTCCACTCTACCATGATCCATGGTTCGAAGTATGAAATACGTGTATGAAATAAACCAACCCCTTTAGCTTCAGTCGATACCCGCACAGGAATAGTTTTCTCCATTAAAGCGCGGATTTGAGAAGATTTAAACACCATTACAGGCCAATACCTTAAACATTCCGAAGGCAACAACTCCCAGAAGCGCTTTTCCACATCCGCGTTCGGAGTTTCTAAAACATAACCCTTCAAAGATAGAAATCCAAAATTTTCAAAGAAGAAGAAAAAACTTCCGGCTAAAAAAGAAAACATAAATACCCCAAAAAAATACCGCGCTTTTTTAACTTTAGAAGCCAAGCATCTTTACCTCGAAATCCAATAAAATTCCCTTTTTTTCATAAACGATATCTCTGCACTTATATATAAGTTCCCTTATATCCAGAGCATTTGCATTACCGAGATTTATACAAAAGTTCGCGTGCAGTTCGGAAACAGCGGCATCCCCGACCCGCATCCCCTTACAGCCGCTCTCGTCTAACAGCTTTCCGGCTGAAATATTTTCCGTATTTTTAAAAATACATCCCGCGCTCTTGCATGTAAAAGGCTGCTTAGACCTTTTGCTCCAATATTCCAAACACTTTTCCCTTATCAGCCCGACGTCCCCGCGCCGCGCCTCAAAAGCGCACTTCGTTATAAAACAGCCTGTTTCACTCAAAGAAGAATATCTGTAGCCGCTCTTAATATCTTTTGCGTCCAACCTTACTACGGAACCATCGGGAGTCACGCATTCAACCCACAAAAGCAGCGAGCCGATATCCGCCCCCTGGGTTCCGGCATTCCCGATGACCGCCCCGCCGATGGCGCCTGGGATACCAACCGCAAATTCAAGCCCCGAATACCCTCGTTTTAAAGATTCCTTTACTATGGATCTCAAAGGATAACCGCTGCCGGCTTCAACTATGATTTTATCCCTTTCCTCTTTATAATCCAAGCTGCGGAAACCGGAAGAAAGAATGACGACCCCTTTCACATCGGAAAACAGCACATTACTTCCGCCGCCAAGGAAGAATAAAGGAAACTGATACTGCTTCCCTGCAAGCATTATTTTTACGACATCGGACACATCGCTCGGCGCAACGAGAAATTCAGCCGCGCCACCGGATCCAAACGTGCAGTATTGCGCAAGGGAGGCATTTTCTTTTATTGGGCAGGACAAATTTTTAAAGAGAAATTCACGCAGATTCACTTTTTTTAAAAACCTTCCGATCAATTACGGCTCATATAAGCCCCGCCAATTTCGGTTATATCCCCCGCGCCCAAAGTCAAAAAAAGCCCGTCCTCCGAGATATTATCAAGCGCTTCGAATAATTCCTCCCTGTTTGAGCATACGAAAAAAGGAATTTTAACGTGAGGTATTATATCATTATTTAAAGCATTTGCGATAATTTCAGAAGAAACACCTTCAATGGGAGGTTCGTCCGCCGAATAAACCGGAAGAAGAAACACCCTGTCCGCGAGGGACAAGGCTCCCGCAAATTCCTTATAAAGCGATTTTGTTCTCGTATATCTGTGCGGCTGGAACGCAACGGTGATTTTAAGGCGGGGGAAACAATTTCTCGCGGAGTTTATGACAGCTTTTATTTCAGCGGGATGATGAGCATAATCGTCGTAAATAATAAATTTTCCTTTTTTTCCGACCAACTGAAAACGACGTTTGGCGCCGTTAAAATTTTTTATTATTTCCGCGAAATCCAGGGGCGCGGCTCCCAAAAGCGAAACGGCGGCGCAAGCCGCAAGCGAATTAAGGACATTATGCTCTCCCGCTACTTTTAAATTTACTTTGCATATGTAATTTCCTTTGTTGTATAGGGAAAATGCAACTCCTCCCCCTTCGTGGAATAAAACGTCGGACGCGGACCAATCCCAGTTTGCTCCCCATCCGTAAGTTATTATTTTTCTGCCGGGGTCTGTAAATTTAATGGTTTCTATTAATTTAGCGCCTCCCGGGTCGTCGGCGCAGATTATTGCCGAACCATCCTCCCTGCTTCCCCTCACAAAACGGACAAACGCCTCCTCCACTTCCCGGAAGGTATGATATTTATCGACATGATCCCAATTAACGTTGGTGACTACCGCTATATCCGGGGAAAATTTTTCAAACGATCCGTCGCTCTCGTCGAGTTCCGCCACCATAATATCGCTTTTGCCGAGGATGGCATTTGTCCCTGCGTCAATAACTTCTCCCCCTATGGCTATGGAGGGGGCGTATCCGGCTTTTTCCAGAACGTAGCCGATCATTGACGATGTGGTGGTTTTTCCGTGAGCTCCCGCTATCCCTATCCCAAATTTTTCATTAAATATCCAACTGAGCGCGTCCCCTCTTCCGGCTGTTTTTACGGAAGAGGCATCCCTTGCCGCTTTTAACTCGGGATTATCGTCAGGTATCGCGCTCGAATAAATGACAAGGTCGGGAGAATATTCTAAAATATGCGAGCTGTCATGGCCTATTGTCACGGGGATACCGGCAAGTTTTTCAAGATATGATGTTCTGGCAAGGTCACATCCGGAAACTTCAAACCCAAGCCCTTTTAATAATAAAGCTAAGCCGCTGACTCCGGCTCCCCCTATCCCCATCAGGTGAATTCTTTTAATGCCATTGAACGCGCCCTTCACGCATGACTCCCCCTATGAACCGTATTTTTCCTCAAAAGCCCTGAAAAGATTTAAAGACGCCCGGTCGTGAAATCCCGCTTTCTTTTCCTTACGTACGCTTGAGGATATTAAATGTATAAGCTGCGCCGCGTCCTGATTTTCTCTCCAGATATAACTGCCGGTGATTTCAGAAAATTTTTCGGCATTCGCGGTCTGATGATTATCGGAAGATTTTTCCCAAGGGACAGCAACGGCGGCGATATTATAGGCTTCCAATTCCGCCAAAGTCGAAGCCCCCCCGCGGCATACGGCTAAATCCACAACTGAAAATACCGGCCCCATATCCCACTGCCTGCCCGCGAATAATACGTTCCCGGCTTTTGTCTCCTCTTTTTCGGACAGCACCAAAAATAGATAATCAGGAAACGATTTGACTATGGCGTCAAGAACGTTCACAAGCGCCCTGCTCGCGAGAGAGCCTCCGAAAACGCCGATTATCCGGGAATTGAACCAGCGCCCGCTGATTCCAAGTTTTTCAAAAGCGGCCTGTTTATCCCATAAAACGAACCGCCGGACAGGAACATCGGAGGTTTCGTTGCTCCAGCTTCTCACGACCAATTTTCCTGTTTTTTCAGCCAGCCTTACTACCCTGCCCGCAACGGCATTCTGTTCGTGCGCAATGACCGGGACACCGGCTGCTGAACATGCAAGCAGCGCGGGAAAAGAGACATACCCCCCGAACATGAAACACGCGTCGGGTTTAAACCTGCGAATTAAAGAATACATACGAAAACAGCTTTCAACCACATTAAAAACGCGCTTTAATCTTTTAAAAAAACCCGAAATTCCCAAAGGAGAACCTTCTATCGGCAATATTAAGGGCTCAATTCCAGAGTGCCGGTAAATTTCGAGCTCAATCGGACGGTTTCCGCAGATATAATATATGGAGGATATATTTTTTTCCCTGTTCAGCCACTCCCCAAAAGCGAGGGCGGGGAAAATATGCCCTCCGGTGCCCCCCGCCGCTAAAAAAATTTTCACGGCGGCGCCCCCTCGCCACGGAGAACTAAACGAAATAATAATCCAGCGTTTCTCATCATATTTGTCTTTTCATTGCGCATTACGCATTGTGTGCATCACGCATTGTTTTTTATGCTCTCATCATGGCGGACTCTTTCGCGATGCGGACCAGAATTCCTATCTTGATCCAGACGACCAATAAAGCGCTGCCCCCGTAACTTATAAACGGAAGCGGGATCCCGGTAAGCGGTATCAGGTTCATGACTCCTCCCAAATTTATAAAAAGAGGCAAAGCTACCGACGCGGCGATGCCCCATGTCAGGGTTGACATAAAAGTATCCTGCTGTCTTCTGTAAAGACCCCATATCACCAAAAACCAAAAAACAAAAACCGCGAGGATGCTAAACGTTCCAATAATTCCAAATTCTTCCCCTATCGCCGGAAATATATAATCGGTATGAGCGGCGGGCAGATAATTCAATTTTTGTAAGCCCTTCCCTATCCCAACTCCCGCTATTCCGCCATTGGCGAAAGCTATAAGCCCTTGTATAACCTGAAACCCACTGTTTAACGGGTCTGCCCAGGGATCAAAAAAAGCTGAAATGCGCCTCATGCGGTATCCGAAAAGAGTGACCATCGGATACGCTACAGCCGTAAACATCGGAATCCCAAGCAACGGATATTTCCAACCTCTGTTTTCAACATGTATTGCCATACATAAAACCACTATGAGAACCGCCCCGCCGAAGTTAGGCTGTAATAACAGAGGACACGCCGAAGCGAAGGCAATGATAATGGTGATTCTTAAAAAAATTTCAAACGGCGTCCCTTCCGATGAATCGGAAAGACATCTTGATAAATGCATGGGAACAAATAAAGAGAGCAATTCCAATGGTTGAAGCATAAAAGGCCCCACCTGCAGCCATCTTCTCGCTCCCCCGCCTCTGACTCCTATTCCCGGGAAAATAGTGGCAACTGTCAGCGTTATGGCCGCTATCCAGAATACGGAACTGTATTTGCGCCAAAAACTCAGCGGGATCATGGAAGTTATCAGCATAAGCGTAAAACCTAAAAACAAAGCGATTATCTGCCTGCCGCTTGTACTGTATAAATTTATCTGTCCGTCAAGTCCGCCCTTTGAAGTTATCGAGGCTATAGTCAATATCCCAAAACAACTTAATAGAAGAGGCCAAAACCATATCGCTTTCCTGTGCCTGAATAAGGCCGCGTTACCTTGATCTCTCATGCAAGTTTCTCCCTTAAATTTATAACGGAGGAGCGGAAGTGCTCTCCACGTTTCTCGTAACTTTCATACTGGTCCCAGCTGGTACACGCCGGAGACAATAACACTATATCCCCCGGCGCGGCAATTCTGCCGGCCTCCGCAACGGCTTCCGGAAGGGTATTGACGACGGTGATATCTCTCATGCCGTTTTCAAAAAGAGAGCTTAAAATTTTTTCCTTCTCACTGCCAAGGATTATCGCATGTTTAGCGCGAATTTTAACGCTTTGGGCAAGGGGAGCATAATTTTCTCCTTTTCCCTTTCCTCCAAGTATTATTATCTTATTTCCGTTTATCGAATTTAAAGCGGTAACGGCCGCCCCAACATTGGTTCCTTTTGAATCATTTATATACTTCACTTCGTTGATTTCCGCCACGAGCTCGCAACGATGAGGCAATCCCTTGAAAGATGATAATTTTTTAACAGTTTTATCCAAAGCAAAATTTTTTCCCAAAACTTTACTCAATACCGCCATGCCGAACGCCGCATTCTCATAATTATGCCTTCCGATTAGCGGGAAGTCCGTATATTTAAAAAGTTCATGTTCAGAACTGCCCTCTATCAAAACAGCCCTGCCCTCTTCCATGATTATTTTATGGCCATTATTCCGAGAATCGGGCGTCCAGCTCAAAGCCGTGATTTTATCGAAACATGGATTGACCTTCCGTATATCCTCCTCTCTCATGAATAACCATCCGTCATCGGGCAGCAGTGGGATGATACGCGCCTTAGCTTCCGTATATCTCTCATAGCTGCCATGCCAGTCTAAATGGTCGGGCGCGAGGTTTGTAATTACTGCCGCCCTGCATTTGCCGTACTTTTGCTGCTTCAGGTAGTGAAGCTGCGCGCTGCTTAGTTCCAGCACTATGTAATCATATCTGTCGTATGCAAAATCAGCCATTGCCTTTCCGAGATTCCCGCCGACCGCTGTTTTGCCGCTGAATTCGCTGATTAAATGCCCGATAAGGGCGGTCACCGTGCTTTTTCCGTTTGTGCCGGTTATTCCGATTATTTTACCGTTAAGATACGGGAGCACAAATTCCAATTCCCCGACAACAGGTATACCCTGGCTTTGAGCTTTTAAAACAACAGCAGCCGCGGGAGGGATACCTGAGCTGAGAAGAAGCATGTCAGCTTGAAACACCATGTCATGGCCCGTTTCGTAAGATATTCCCGATTTATTTAACTTATCATATACCTCATCCGGCAGCTTTTTTTCATCTGAGACCATGACCTTGTTGCCCAGCTTATCGGCGAGCAAAGCTAAAGAAAGTCCGCTTACGCCGCCGCCTATCACCGAAATTTTCATTCCGGCAGCGCTCCGGATAA
>Ga0099364_10005788_pt1 | contig 18215 bp, 18 predicted proteins | sample TergutTh196P3_FD_73070 | JGI IMG/M metagenome (GOLD analysis project Ga0099364, IMG submission 73070) | Microcerotermes parvus P3 segment gut microbial communities from Pointe-Noire, Republic of the Congo - Th196 P3 | ecosystem: Host-associated > Arthropoda: Insects > Digestive system > Gut ...
CATACGATATACAACTGCTTTGCGAAATACATGCAGATAAAGAAAAACTAGATCGAATAGCAAGGGAAGGCTACTGGATTTATGATTTTATACTTCCCTATACGGTACTTGAAACATTGCTGCTCCGAAACAGCGATTTATTGTACAATGTTTTACACGACAGACCGCATAATCAATTTACCACACTGGACTGTCATGACGGAGTGCCTGTCAAGCCGGATTTGGACAATATCGCCGATTTGGAACGGGTTAGGAAGGTCTGCACGATTTGTGAAGAAAGAAATTCCCATTTTACCAGAATTGTTTCGGAAGAACACAAAGGACCCAATGGTTTTGATATTCATCAGATATGCGGCTCTTATTATTCCATATTACAAAACGACGATGCCTATATCGCAGCAAGGACAATACAATTTTTTGTACCGGGTATTCCTCAATTGTATTATGTGGGCCTTCTTGCTGGAGAAAATGACGAAGAACGCCGCTGCTTAACAGGAGACAACCGCGAAGCAAACCGGCATAACTTTACAGTCGAAGAAATTGACGCGGCAGTTCAAAAACCCATTGTCAAACGATTATGCCGGCTTATTGAATTCCGCAATAGCCATAAGGCCTTTAACGGGGTTTTCAGCGCCAGGGATACTGCACAGGATAATGTACATTTTTTATGGGAAAAAGAAGGCGAATACTGCGAATTGCACATTGATTTAACAAATTACCACACTACAATAACATATACGGAAAATGGAAATAAAAAAACAATGGTAGTTTAGGTGTAATTTCCTAAAGCGGCAAAACCACCAAAAACCGTCCCTTTTTTACAGTGATAGTAAAATCCCCGCTTGGCGCTTCGTTGCTTAGGCCAAAAAATCCCCGTGTCCAGGACAAACCGGCAAGGGGCCAGCGAAGGCTGGTACTTTCCGCTTCCCAGGGGCCTTCTCCCAGGGGAAAGACCGAAACCAGGCCATTAGTTTGAGCATTAAGATCTGCAGGAATAGCAGAAACTCCATGCCTCTGTGCCTCCAGACAGCGTATATCTTCGGCAGCGGTGATCCAGCGTTCGGGTATTTGTTCCCGTTCAAAGAGGGAGCGTAGTGCAAAGAGATGATCGATACGGCCCCCTCCCCCGCCTATGATCCAGATTTTATTACAACCCTTTTCCCAAAGATGGGACAAGGCCAGTTCCGTATCGGTAAAATCTTTGGCTCTTGGAAATCTAAGTATTTTTTCGGGGGGATATGCTGCAAGGTCATCGCCATTCAGAGAATCCATATCACCTATGATCCAATGGGGCTCCAGTCCGGCTTTTTGTATAAGCAAAAGGCCTGAATCGGCCGCTGCCAGTAACGGCTCGCTGCTGCTGATTGTACGGGCTTCTTCAACAATGCTTAAGATTTGCCGGGCAGAGGGCCCGTCGCCTCCGGTAAAGAGTAAAGCAATAGTATTTGTCGCATTATCCATTTTACTGTAATTGTAGTATACTGCTTTTTAGATGAACAAGCTCGCTGTTGCTCCAATTTTAAAGGAAATCGCCGCAATTTTTTCTGCTGCCGGAAAAGAAGTATACCTGGTGGGCGGATCGGTTAGGGATCTTATGCTAGGGCGAAATTCAACAGATTGGGATTTGGCAAGCAATGCCCGGCCCGAAGAAGTTATGCAGCTTTTTAAGCGGGTAATCCCCACAGGAATAAAACACGGTACGGTTACCATCCGGTATAAGAACTTATCTATCGAAGTAACTACATTTCGGACAGAATCTACCTATTCAGACGGCAGGCGGCCCGATGAAATACAGTATGCAGCAACTATAGAAGAAGATCTGTCCCGCCGGGACTTTACCATGAATGCCCTTGCAATAAAGCTTCCTCAGGGAATCCTTGTTGATCCATACAATGGACAAAACGATATACGCCACAAACGTATACGCTGTGTAGGCAGCGCAAAGGAACGGTTTTCCGAAGACGGCCTTAGGCCCATGCGGGCTGTACGTTTTGCCGCCCAGCTGGGCTTTAATCCCGACAATGAAACCATTGCCGCCATACCCGGAGCCCTTCCCATTACTGCCAAAGTAGCCGCCGAACGTATACGCGAAGAACTGGATAAAACCATCGCCTCGGACAGCCCCCAGACGGGCCTTGTAATAATGGAAGAAACAGGGCTCTTGCGCCTAATCCTTCCCGAACTGGATGCCTGCCGAGGAGTCGAGCAAAAAGGCTACCACAACTACGATGTATTTGATCATAGTATTTTATCCTGCGCCTATGCCGCAAAAAAAGCATATTCCCAGGAAGTACGCATGGCAGCCCTGTATCATGACCTGGGCAAACCGCTGACCGTTAAGATTGGAGAAGATGAAACAAGGACTTTTTATAACCACGAAAAAGAATCGGTACGCCTGGCAGAAGGAATTATGCAGCGTTTCCGCTATTCAAATGCAGTAAGCGAAAAAGTCCTTAGGCTTATAAGCGCTCATATGTTCCATTACGAAGACAACTGGAAGGACAGCGCTGTCCGGCGTTTTATTGCCCGAACCGGAGAAGACCTCTTACCGGAACTCTTTAATTTGCGTATGGCCGATGCTGCTGGAACTACCGGAACCGAGCCAAATCCTTCCCCTATCCTGCAATTTAAGAACCGGATTGAATCGGTGCTTGCAGACAATAGAGTTCTATCTTTAAAAGATCTGGCTGTAAATGGAAACGATCTATTAAGTATCGGGGTAAAACCAGGAAAATATGTTGGTATTATCCTAAATGAACTATTGGAATCGGTACTTGACGATCCCGATCTTAACAGCCGGGAAAAACTTCTGGAAATTGCCAAAAATATTAAGCAGCAGCGCTATTAACTTTTTACAGGCAGCATATTAATTCAAAGCCTCCCAGGCAAGGCGGGCTGCTTCCTGTTCGGCAGTTTTTTTATTTCTGCCTACACAGGGGCCGTAACTGGAATTGTTTACGATAACTTCCATCCAAAAGAGCTGTTCATGTTCCGGTCCGCTGCGTTTAACCATTTTATAGACAGGACAGCTTTTAAAGAGCCTTTGGCTTAATTCCTGCAGTTCCGATTTATAATCCTGGCTAATTTTTTTGCTTAGAACACGGTCGATTTCCCTGTTAAGCCGTTCTGCAACAAATACTTCGACCGGCTTATAGCCGGAATCAAGGAAAAAAGCGCCGATAAGAGCTTCCAGGGCATCGGCAAGGATTGCCTTTTTGGTTCTTCCCCCGCTCTGATCTTCCCCCTTACCAAGCACCAGCACTGTATCAAGCGCAAGTTCCAGGGCAATGCCCGAAAGAATCTCTTCGGAAACCACCACACTTTTTATCTTGGCCAGTTCCCCTTCGGTTTTTTCCGGAAAGCGCTGATACAATAAAGATGCACTAATCATCCCAAGGACAGCATCTCCCAGGAATTCCAGTCTTTCATTATTAACACGGGGCAGAGGACCTGGATATTTGTGAAAGTGGTCAATCTCGTTTGATGCTGAGCGATGAGTTAAAGAAAGGTTCAAAAGCTCAAGGCTTTTGAACCGTAACGTGTTATGTGAACAAAACGTTTTAAGTTCTTTTTTTCGTTCAGCACCAAGATGGTGTATCACTTTTGCTGGGATTTTATAAATTCGTAAGCATCCTTGACTGTTTCAAATTCATTGGCTTTTTCGTCAGGAATGGTAATTCCCATCTCTTCTTCGATGGCATAGACCAATTCATAGGTGTCAAGGCTGTCTGCGCCAAGATCCTGACGGAATGCTGCTTCCATGGTTATTTTTGAAGCGTCAATTTCCAGTTTATCGGCAATTAGTTCTTTCATTTTTTCAAACAATTCGTCCATGTACATACTCCTTGATGGTTCGGTTCCTAAGTTTTGGCTTCGGGAACGATAACTTGTTTGCCCCGGTAAAAACCGCATTTGGGGCAGGCTCTGTGAAGAATAACCTTATTGCCGCAGCCTGAACATTCTACAAAAGTAGGAGCGTCCAGTTTCATGTTTAGGGACCGTCGGCGTCTGGTCCTGGCTTTTGATGTTTTAGCTCTGGGTACTGCCATAATATATCCTCTCTGGTATGGTAATTGTAACAAAATTCCATGTTTTGTCAATCTTAAATATCGATGCTTTATATATATTTTTTCTTTAGGGCTGCCTCGACTTCGGGAGGAACCATTGCAGAAATATCCCCTCCAAAAGAGGCAATTTCCTTAATAATTGATGATCTGATAACCAAATGTCTTGGATCGGCAGCTAAAAAAATCGTCTCAATATGGTGATTTAATGCTTTATTCAGCATGGATAGCTCAAATTCATATAAAAAATCTCCCCCGCGAACCCCCCGGATTAATATTGCTATCTCTTGTTCTTTAAGAAAATCTACAATTAAGCCTCTGCAAAGGGCAATCTTTACATTTTTCCAGGGTTTTACCAGAGAACCAAGCAAATCCATACGTTCCTGGGCACTAAAAAGATAGCTTTTTTGCTGATTTTCTGCAATTACCACAGTAATATCATCAAATATGGCGGCAGAACGCTGAATAATATTGATATGTCCCAATGTGGGAGGGTCAAATGAACCGGGAAAGGCAGCTTTCATATATATACAAAGCATATACTTGACGAAAAAGACTGTAAAGAGTATAATCGAAGCATGAAATGGTATACTGTGGTATATCGTGTGCTGTTATGTACAATCGTCTCGTGTATTGTTCTTTCGTGTAATAGTGATGCGCCTCCGGCAGTAGAAGAAACGCCGCCGCCCAGACAAATTCAGACCCCGGCAGCTGTATTTGATCCCACATCCATAAGTCAGGAAGACAGAGATGCGGTAATGGCAGAAATCCGGCAGTTAATCCAGGAGCTTAATGGTATTATCCGGGCACAGAACTACAATGCCTGGGTATCATTTTTGGCCCCGGATTATTATGCCCAGATAAATTCTCCGGAATTTTTACATGAGAGATCCCAATCCCCGGCAATGCGGACCCGGAATATAGTTCTAAGAACATCCCGGGATTATTTTACCCATGTTGTTGTACCATCCAGGGCCAATGACAGGGTAGACGATATAGAATTTGTAACCTCAAACAGGGTAAATGCTTTTACAGTAAACAATGCCGGCAACCGCTTAAGGCTGTACGGTCTGGAAAGATTTGGAACTGAATGGAAAATTGTTAATTAGGAAATTTGTTGCTTAATCGACGTAATTTTGGGTAATTTAAGGAAGGTAACTATGAAGCGAATTATTTTGTTAATGATCATTGTCAGCATGAGCGCTGTAATGTCTTTTGCCCAGCGTGACATGACCGTGGAAGAATCATATCTTCAGGAGTCTATAGAAAACATGATTATCCGGGAACAAAGCCGGGTAAATAACAGGGATCAAAAATTCCTGGCCCTCGAATTAATCGGTAATGCCATAGAACGGGGCAACAGGAGCGAGGAAATCCATGTAACCCTGGAATATTTGGGCCTGGAAGGTATATTAAACAGATCCTCGGAAGCAGGCCGGCTTATCAACAATTTCCCCGATGTACGCAGAGAAACTGCACGTCAACTGGGGGTACTTGGTACTCCGGAAGCAAGGGACATCCTTTTAACCCTCATTTACTACGAAACTGAACCAATGGTGCTGCAAGAGGCAGTAAAATCTTTAGGCGATATAGGCCTGGACGACAATGGAAGGACCATTAGTACTATTGCCTGGATATTCCATAAGTTTCATAATACTGTTCCCGATAATCTTCTTGCCTTTGCCACAATAGAAGCCATAGAAAAGCTGGCAAGCTCCGGGATAAGAAATCAAGCAGCGGTCGAACTCTTGGTTCGCATTGCAGACGGGCCGTATATTCCGGTAGTACGAAACCGGGCAATGGCGGTACTGGAAACATTTAGAATGGGAAGCTGAGGCTAAAGGTCTCTATTAGCTGCATATTTCCTCGATAACGGTAAAAGTCTTTTTAGCACAATCGTCCCAGGTAAATGCCGCCGCTCGTTCTATGCCTTTTTGACGGAGGGAACGGGCAAGTTCCCTGTCGGATAGGCTGACCATACGGTCAGCTATTTCTTCTGCATCATCCGGATCAAAGTACAGTGCGGCATGTTCGGCTACTTCGGGAAGGGAGGCTGCCCGGGCGCAGGCAACCGGAACACCGGAAGCCATTGCTTCCAGAATTCCAAGGCCAAAACCCTCGTATTTTGAAGGAAAAACCATAAAATCCGCTCCTGCATAGAGTTCGGGGAGGCTTGTAGAAGGAAAATGGCCGGTAAAAAAGATATCATTGCGGTGTTTTGAATAAAAAGCAGCTTTTTTAACCCGTTCTGCCCTATTGCTGTCTGCTCCGGCCAATACCAGCCGGTGGGGATGCCGTGTCCTTTCCTTAAAAATACCAAATGCTTCGATAAGTTTTATATGATTTTTTACCGGATGATCGATTCTGGAAGCATATAAGATATAGGGCCTTCGAAAACTAAAGGGCTGAATGAGGATAACGCTTTCTTCGTTTCGCGGTCTGGGATAATAAACGCTGTGATCCACTCCATTTGGGATAACAGTGATCTTTGATTCCTTAATTCGAATAAGATCAACAAGTTCGTGCTTGACGAATTCGCTGACAGCAATGATATGGTCCAAATGCCGCAGAGAATTGGGAAGAATCATCCGGATTAAGCCCAAAGATTCCCTTGTTTTCCTGGTTCCCCAATAAGCGGCCATATCATGAATGGTGCCGATGGAAGGACAGGGAGAATTACGGGGAATAGTTCTGTGGGCAGCAGGAAAAAAGCACCCATTATAGCCCCTTTCCAGGACTAATTTTTCATAGCGGAGTAAATGCCAAAGGGTATTGGCAGTTCTGCCGTTAAAGCGGCAGCGGGAAATAAAATCGCTTCTTCTGACTGTTTCACTGTATACATAACGGTCAAAATCCCAGCCAAAGAGCTCAAACTGCAATTCTTCGGTACGAGGCACCCGTTTAAGCAGTTCCAGGAGATAAACACCAATCCCCGACCGCCCGCCGGCGGAGGCAAAGGTGTCTATGCCTATTTTCATTTTTCCAGTGTACCAGATAATGGTAAAAAAAGCCAGTTTTTAAGATAAACAAAAAAAATTAACATTTTTTTAACTTTTTATGAAAAAAGACTTGAAACTCAAGATATAGCGTAGTATACTGTCCCTGATATCATTAATAACGCTATATCTATGGGGCTACGGGTAGTGTCAAGTCGGGAGTCAGGTATTCGTGGTGCCGATTTTTAGTGTCTGGCGAGGTTTTTCCATTGCGTTGTCCCCATTGCGGTAACTTTGACGATAAGGTTATTGAATCACGTACCTTAGCCAACGGCGATGCAATTCGGCGGCGGCGGGAGTGTAATGGCTGTGGGTACCGTTTTACCAGCTATGAGCGCTTAGAAGATAAGCCGTTTATGGTTGTAAAGCGGGATGGACGGCGGGAGCCCTTTGACAGGCACAAAATAGAAAAAGGTGTGGAACGCGCCCTGGAAAAGAGGCCATTTTCCCCTATGCAGATTGAAAGTTTGATAAATGATATCGAAGATCAGGCAGAAATTATGGGCAGGGCAAGCCACGAAATTATTTCAAAAGATCTGGGAGAACTGGTCCTGACAGAGATAGGAAAATTGGACAAGGTTGCCTATGTGCGTTTTGCATCTGTATACAGGCAGTTTGAGAGTCCAGAAGAGTTTATAAAGGAAATTAAAAAATTGGGCACCGGGGAGAAGAAATGATTAAAAGCGTTGTTAAACGTTCCGGAGAACTGGAAATATACAATAGACAGAAGATACAGTTTGCCATTATCCGTGCATTTTCTGCGGTTAAGGGAATAAAAATCAGCAATGAAGAGATCAGCCAAAGTATTGATAAAAAGCTGGAAGAAAAAATACAGGTATTAACCAATAGGGTGGAAGAATTAATTGCCAATTTAATGATAGAACGGCACCCCAATTCTATCCCTGCCATCGAAGAAATCCAGGATTTAGTAGAAAACGCCCTTATAGAAGCAAAGGAAACTGCAGTTGCCAAGGCCTATATACTGTACCGGGCAAGGCATGAAGCAATAAGAGACGGAAAACGGCTTATGCTGGACATCGACTCTACCATGGACGGTTACCTTAACCAATCCGACTGGCGGGTCAACGAAAATGCAAATGTAAATTATTCTCTTGGAGGGCTGATCCTTCATAATTCGGGAAGCATTACCGCCAATTATTGGCTAAAAAATATTTATACCCCGGAAATAGCCGCTGCCCACAGAAATGCCGACTTTCATATCCATGACCTGTCAATGTTTTCCGGATATTGCGCCGGATGGTCGCTTAGACAGCTTATTTCAGAAGGTTTGGGTGGAGTGCCGGACAAGATTACCAGTAAACCGGCAAAACATCTTTCCACATTAATGCAGCAGGCAGTTAATTTTTTGGGCTGCTTGCAGAATGAATGGGCCGGCGCCCAGGCATTTTCTTCCTTTGACACCTACACTGCACCCTTTGTTAAGGCAGACAAGCTTTCCGACAGCGAAATTAAACAATGTCTGCAAAGCTTTATTTTTGGAGTAAATACTCCCAGCCGCTGGGGGTGTCAGGCACCATTTACCAATATCACCCTGGATTGGACCTGCCCGGCAGACCTAAAAGACCGCAGAGCTGTAGTAAATGGAGCAGAAATGGATTTTACCTACGGCGACTGCAAAGATGAAATGGACAGGATAAACCGTATCTTTATTGAATTAATGCTGGAAGGAGATGCAGCAGGAAGGGGGTTTCAGTATCCCATCCCCACCTATAATATTACCGCAGATTTTGACTGGGACAGCCCAAATACACAGCTCCTTTTTGAGATGACCGGCCGTTATGGTACTCCTTACTTTCAAAACTTTGTAAATTCCGATTTAAAACCCGAAGATGTACGCTCGATGTGCTGCCGGCTTCAGTTGGATAAACGGGAACTTCGCAAACGGGGAGGCGGTCTTTTTGGATCTGACGAACTTACCGGTTCCATTGGTGTGGTAACAATTAACCTTCCCAGACTGGGCTATCTATCAAAAAATAAAAAAGATTTTTTCTTTCGTCTGGAAAACCTTATGATCCTGGCAAAGGAAAGTTTAAAAATTAAACGCAAGGCAGTAACCAAACTCCTGGAAGCAGGGCTTTTTCCCTATACACGCCGTTACCTGCGTACCTTTAACAACCACTTTAATACTATTGGCCTGGTTGGAATGAATGAATGTATTTTAAACTTTTTAGGCAGGGATACTACCATAGCCGACAAGGAAGGACAGGATTTTGCTCTTTCTGTTTTGGACTTTATGAGAAAAAAACTTGCCGACTTCCAGGAAGAAACCGGAGAACTCTTTAATTTGGAAGCAAGCCCTGCAGAATCTACATCCTATAGACTTGCAAAACATGACAAGGAACGATATCCGGATATTATTGGTTCCGGAACAACAGAGCCCTACTATACCAATTCTACACAACTGCCGGTAATGCATACCGAAGATATATTTGATGCCCTGGATAATCAGGAAAATTTGCAATGTGCCTATACAGGAGGTACGGTATTTCATGTTTTTACCGGGGAAGCAATAGAAGATTGGCGGGTCTGCCGGGATTTGGTTAAAACCATTGCCGGTAATTATCGTATCCCCTACTTTACCATTTCCCCTACTTTTTCCATTTGTCCCATCCACGGCTACCTTATGGGAGAACATTTTTACTGTCCCATTTGCAAAGAAGACGAAATAGAACGGCTTAATAAACGAATAAACATGCTTCTAAAAGAACGGGAAGAAGCTTTGGCAGGTTAATATACAATATAAAGCAAAAAGGAATAAACATGAGAAGCCTTGAGGTCATTGAAACTGAATTAGCCGCGGCGAGGGAGGCCCTTTCTGAAGTAAAGGGAACGCCGGCGGAAGTGTACAGCCGTATCGTTGGGTATTACCGATCGGTGCGAAACTGGAACAGGGGCAAGTGGGAAGAATACGGACAGCGGGTGATGTTTCAGCCGGATACATCCCTGCTGGCTTCCTGCACCACTAAAACAAGCGCTGCACAGAACTTACCGGAACCAGAGATAAGCTGGGTTATGGAAGAAAGTGCCGGCGGAAAGACAAATACAGGTTTAATGGAAAAAATACTTCTATTTATCCGCCCTGTCTGTCCTGCTTGCCCCTCCGCTCAGGCGGCGGCGGGAAGGCTTGGTCTTCCCATGGAACTATACGATGCCGATACAGACGAAGGCCTGGCAGAGGCGGTTCGGTATCAGGTAATGTCCACACCTACGGCAATCCTAATTTCTTCCAGCGGCAAAGAAATCGGCAGGGCTCACAATGCACAGGATATAAAAAACCTCCTGGAAACAGAGCTGGTTCAGGCAGAAATTAAGGAAGCAGTAGCCGTTTAGCCTATATAGATATTCATATTAACGCTATTCTTACTCATAATGTGAAATTGATTTATACTATGATTTGATCTATACTATTTATACAGGAGGGGCAAAAGGAGAACCGCATAATTGAAATTGGCAAAAAAACTCTGCTGTCTTGTTATTTTTTTAATTATAGCGGAAATAACATTATCTACAGTTCATGCTCAACACATGGGTGTTTTTGACACAAGTATATATATCGAAGGAACAGCAACATTACAGGGACACCAAAGTTTTTTTATGGAAAACTTTACCATGGAAGCAATCAGCTTTGGCTTAAATGTTGTTGACAGCAGAATTTTGGCTGAATATACCTTTAGATTTGATGTGGAGCCGTTTGGGCCAGATCAATATATCATACGGATAGATTTTTTTAATAATGAAAACAATGCCAGGATTTTATCGCTGGCCAGGATCTTTACCCACCTTGAAGAAAGCTACGAATTTAATCAAATATTGCTGTTTCAGGCCATAGTCCTTATTCCAAGAGCAGATGAAAGAATAATTGAAACAGTCATTGAAGAAGTTGAAACCATTGTAGAGGTTGAAGTTGAAGTTGAAGTTATAAAAATGGTAGAGGAACCTGATGATTGGCGAAACAAATGGCTGTATATTAGAGCTTCGATTGACTATCCGGTAAGTTATTTTATATTGCAGCCAGACGGCCTTATTGGCGGAATGGGCGTATATGACGGCAATTATAATAATCCTTCCAGGGTTTCTCCCATAGATAACGATATTATTGCCCTGCCCGGAGCAACGCTGGGCTTGGAAGTACAAATCCTGGACTGGTTAAGTTTCGAGGCAAATGTTCAATTAAGTTTTGGAAGGCCGGGTTATTACCGCTTATTAAATTTGGCGGCAGCAGCCGAACTAAAGTTTCCCCTTAAAATGTTTGGAGGATTTTTAATTTCGCCCTATGGAACCTTTGTTTATCCGGTAATAAATAATGCGACCGCTTATGTCGAATTCCCGCTTTTTGCTGTCGGCGGCGGCATTCAGATAGGAGTGCGAGGAGGCACTAGCGGCGCTTTTTTTGTAGATCTAAGCTACCAGCATTACCTTGGTGATGTAATAATGCACAATACCTATGGCAATCTATACCCAAACCCCTCACAAATCCACTATCGGACCTTTATTGTTAAACTGGGGATAGGGTATAAATTCGGCTTTTTTAACCGGAATAATTGATAAGCGGTACCCAAAATTGGATACCGCTTGGAGTTGTTCCTATTGATCAACAACCTTTATCTGAATTACTGTTGCACCGGGAATTCCTGCAGCAGTTGTTCCTACTACAGTTAAATAATGAACAATATCGTCGACATTCACACCTGTTGTATCAAAAGGAGTCGCACTGGTATCAACATCACAGGTTGCGCCAGTTTCAAATGGCGCAGAAAAATCAGAACCATGAAACCATTGAATGGTACCGCCGGTATAATCACTAGTAGCATTAGTCACTGTAAAAGTCAATGTATCGCCGCGTTCTATTTCTACCGCTCCGCTAGCTAATCCAGTTGCATTTACAGTTGGAGTAACATTTGGAATAGGATTAACACTGGGGGTTCCCAAATTTAAAGTGCCAGATCCTGCAATTCCAAAATGTGCGTCTGTAAATTCATAAGTAAGTTTGCTTTCAAGAAAGCGGTACACATGAAGCACCTCTCTCCTGGAAACTGTTGTTCCGTCAGTTGTCATAATAATATCCACAAAATAGTAGCCTTCAGGAAGAGGATGGCTACTATCTGAAGTGTCTGGAATGGAAAAAGTTACGGTGTGTACTGCAGAACTGCCGCTTACAGGTGTTATGATCATCTGCTGGGTTGTAAAAGTCGTACCGCTTGTAATATCAAATTCAATATCCCACGCAAAAGTTCCGTTTCCCCCGGGAGTTGCAATGTTGGGGGGGATAACAGTTAATGCAACAGCTTGGGTTGTTCCCGTTGGACCAATTGCTATGGTAATTGCCCCTGCTCCGGTAGTAAAACTTGCAAATTCTCCGCTTGGGGGAGTACCGGCAGTTCGGAAAGCAACTACTTCCAGGGTATAATCACCGGGAAACAAATTAATGGGGGCTGTAAATTCCGAATGCGTTCTCCATATAGGATCTGCCGGAGCAGGTCCGCCTGAAGTTGCTGTAAATGTCAGCCTATATACCGCAGCAGTAAAATCTGTCGGTAGTATGGTCCTTGCAGATGTAGGTGCGAGACTAAGTCTAACAAAACCCATGCCATCCGGCGGGGTATAGCCAGAGCTGGGGCTAAAGGGATCATTACAGCCAATTATCAGCGCTATTGTACCCAGAAATACACATACTGCCGCAATATACATACTGTGCCTTGTAAATGTCTTTTTCACATCTTTCTCCTTCCTAATTCATTATATTGTTTGTTGTAACCTGTATTAGTCTACAACCCAAATACGAAAATTTCTACTATACGGCACGGAACCTCTTCTGGCAATTACCAGACAATCATAAAAGGCATTTCCGCTATTAAAGGGGGGGGCAGTCGAATTTATGATAAAAACATTTCCCGTACCAAGAGGAATGTCAGGGCTTAGATACCAATTAAAAGTATTAAAGAAAAAGTCATTAATTACCCTGAGTGTTATTGATGCCGGGTGCGTAATGCCGCTGCGGGAAAGGGTTATATCCGCACCAATGGGCACTACTTGTTTTGTAGTATCGTCTCCCAGTTCGGGCGACTCGATACTATTGTCCGGAAGATCCGGTATGGTATTCCCTATTATTTCTTCGACTTTTTTATCTTCAAGAAAAGCGTCTAAATCTGCAGGATTAATGCATGCTGTAATACAAAGTGTAATACAGGCGCAAAGAATGGAAAATACTGCCATTTTACAGAGCTTTTTCTTCATAGCACATACAGTATACCAGTATTCGGGAAAATATGCCAGCTAATTCCTGTCACCATTCCCTGGGTTTAAAATTTTCTGGGATTACTATTTGTACAGTATCACCTGTTTGCTCTACTACATAAAAGCCTGTTTTGTGGGCAAAATCACGTACAGGCTTGGTTACTACTGCTCCTGCAATAGCGCCCTGAAACTTGCGGATGTCGTTACGGGCATCAGCCCTACGGCGGAGTATTTCCAGACGATTAATATGGTCTTTAATGTCTTTTTGATTCGGTTTTGATTTTATCTCTATGGCTATTACAATATCTCCATTCTCCATAAGTAAATCTATTTCTGCAAGAAACCGGCCTTTAGAGTCGCTAATTTCGATATTATGCGAAATTTGCTCAAAGTTAAGCTCCAGCGCTTTGAACTTTTCTTTAATATTGGGAGCTACCAAATGTTCAACCAGTTCGCCAAAACGGCTGCCCAATTTGCTAATTTTTCGATCAGTTTCCCGGCTTAATTTTTCCATTTCCCGGCTTGTTTCTTTCATCTGTTCTTTGTTTTCCATGAGTGCTGCCCAAACTCTTTCAAAAGTTAAACCGCGTGGATAATCAGTAGTTTCAGTCATTGCCATAAATGTACTCTCCTTAAATAGTATACCACAAAAAATAATTGCGGAATATACGTTCTTTATGGCAAAGAGTTGCGTTTTGCTTGTATACAAGACAGTAAATTTACATATTTTATAAAAAAATAAATAATTACACCAAAGTCCGGGCAATGCGGACTATGTCGGCAAAAATACCTCCGGCTGTTACCTGGGCACCGGCTCCAGGGCCCTTGATTACCATGGGGAGTTTTGTATAACGGTCGCTGGTAATAACCACCATATTGTCAGAATCTTTTAACGATAAAAAGGGACTGTCCGCCGCTTCACTTCGCAGTGACAATTTTGCCTTATTTGCTTCGATTACAGCCACATAACGCAGGGCCTTGCCTTCTTTAGCGGCTCCAGAGCGCTTTGCTTCAAAATCATTATCGGATTTTTTTAATTCAATAAAAAAACTTTCCACATCGGGAGCATTAAAACAGGCAGCAGGAAGCAGGGGTTCTATTTCCACTTCGCTAAACTCCAGGGGCATGCCGCATTCCCTGGCAAGGATCAATGCCTTGCGGGCAGCATCCATGGCGTTTAGATCGTCCCGCGGATCTGGTTCTGTATAACCGGCAGCTTTTGCTTCGCTGACCAGGGCAGAAAAAGATTTGCTTCCGTCAAAGCTGTTAAAAATAAATGACAGGGTTCCCGATAATACTGCCTCAATACGGCGCACACAATCGCCTGCAAGAAATAAATCACGCAGGGTAGAGATAACCGGAAGCCCTGCACAAACTGTCGTTTCATAAAGATAAGGTATGCCTCGTTCCCTTGAATAAGATGTAAGCATACGGTAATAATCATAATTTCCCGAATTTGCCCGTTTATTTGGAGTTACTATGGGTACCGAGCGGGTTATTATATCAGCATAAGCAGCGGCTATATCATCGCTGGCAGTACAGTCGCAAAAGGCCGTATTGGGAAGGTTAAATGCCATCATCGTATCAATAAATTCATTTAAGTTAAACGGCAATAATTCTTTTTGTTCGGGTTTTTTTCCGGATACTGCATAATTATTTAATAGTTCTTTGGCAGAGCGGGGCTCAAGACCCTGTATATTAAACATCATTCCCTGCAGATTTCCTGCCCCAGCCAGAGTAATTCTGATCTGATGTTTATCCGCCAGAATTTCCCGCTGCTGGTTTAATTGATCCAAAAGCGTTCCGCCGATAAGGCCGGTTCCCAAAAGAAACAGATTTACCGAGCGAATCCCTGAAAGGAAAAAAGCTTCGTGGATCGCATTAAGCGCCTTTGCTTCGTCCGATCGGTTTATTACCAAAGAAATGTTTAGTTCCGATGAACCCTGGGCTATTGCAACTACATTAATTCCATTACGTCCCAAAGACTGAAAGACTTTTCCGGAAATACCGGAAACCCGCTTCATCCTTGCACCAACCACTGCAATTATTGCTAAATCTCCCTCTGCTACAGGTTTATCAATAATTCCTATACTAATTTCCAATGCGAATTCTTCCATAAGCGCAGAGACTGCTTCGCTGCCGAATGAAGGAGCAACTGCCGCACAAATTGAATATTCACTGGATGCCTGGCTTATAAGGATTACATTAATTTTCTTTTTGGCAAGAGCGCCGAAGAAACGGGAAGAAAAACCGGAGACTCCCATCATACCCGGCCCCTGTAAGCGGATTAATGTTACCCTGTTAAGAGAACTAATTCCCCTAATGGGATATTCTCCCGGTTCTCCTTCGCAGGTAATTTTAGTACCCGGACAGGATGGATTAAATATATTCCGTATTAAAATGGGAATTTGTTCATCCAGAGCAGGTTTTATTGACGGAGGATACAATACTTTTGCGCCAAAATGGGAAAGCTCCATTGCTTCTTCATAGGAAAGAGAATCTATGCGAAATGCATTTTTTACCAATTTTGGATCTGCAGTAAGAATTCCGTCTACATCTGTCCAGATTTCCACTACATCGGCCTTTAAGGCTGCGCCGAAAATTGCAGCACTTAAATCGGAACCGCCGCGTCCCAGGGTGGTAGTAGAGCGATCTTCGGCGCTGGCAATAAAACCAGAAGTTACAAAAATAGTATCTTTGTTTTTTTCCAGTTTTTCCCTGATATGATTATAGGTCGGGTCGGAAATAACATGAGCTTCGCCATAACGATTATTGGTAACAATGAGTTCCCGTGAATCAAGATATTCGGCAGGAAGACCGGAACTACAGAGTATTCGTGCAATAAGGGGTGCAGACAACAATTCGCCGAAACTCATTATGGTATCCAAGGTCCGGGGAGAAAGTTCTCCAAGTATGGCAACTCCATCCAATAAACGGGAAAGCTCGGCAAATGATTCTTCTATTTCTGCATCGGCAGCTTTTTGTTCATCTTCTTTAAGTAAGGCTGCGCTTATCTCCAAATGGCGGAATTTATTTTCCATTAATATACTGCTGTTATTTGCAGTATCAATATTTTGCGCTGCATTGCGGGCAAGTTTAACCAGAATATCGGTAAATCCCGACAGGGCAGATACTACAACAACTTTTGTCTGCTTGGCATATTCGGCATCCTTAACAATGGAAATGAGACTGGAAATTGCTTCTTTTGTTCCTACGGATGTTCCGCCAAATTTAAGTACCTTCATAGCTTATACTACTCCCCTTGCCCGTGTAATTGCAATTGTCTATGATCACTATGTATGGCAAAACGAATTTATTTTGACTGGGCGGCTACAGCCCTGCCATTTACCGGTGCGGAAGCTTCGCCTTTTTTTGGGAATCCATCTTCTACCCATGCAGAAGGCAGATCTGCACGATTGGCCCTGGAAGATGCCCGGGAGCGCTGTGCTATTACACTGGGCGTCAAGGCCGAACAACTTTATTTTACTTCCGGCGGAACAGAATCAAACGCCATAGTATTGTTTTCTCTGCTTTGCTCTGCAAATCGTTTATACAAAGACCGCATATTAAAAACCGGCAGCAGATCTAAACAATTAGATGTAAGTAATCCGGCATTGCTCTTGTATTCCGCTGCAGAACATGCTTCCATACGGGAAAATGCTATTGCCCTTAATCAGCTTGGCATTCCCTGTAATTCAATTGGAATTGAAAGTGATGGAAGAGTCAGCAAGGAAAAACTGGAAAAGGCGATAAAAAAAAATCCTGGTATTGCCATGGCAGCAATAATGGCGGTAAACAACGAAACCGGTGCAATTAATCATTTAAAAACCCTTACTGCTCTTATACGCGGATTAGAAAAAAGACCCATCCACATACACTGTGATGCAGTACAAGCTGCGGGAAAAATTCCTATGGAATTAAAGGACTGGGGTATAGATTCGGCTGCCATAAGTGCTCATAAAATAGGAGGCCAAAAGGGCAGCGGCCTGCTTTGGCTAAAAAAACCAATCAATGTCCTCTACCGGGGAGGAGCTCAGGAAAAAAAAATCCGGCCCGGAACAGAAAATATCAATGCTGCACTGGATATGGCCCTTGCCCTTGAAAGACATCTCCCCTCTTTATACAACGAAGCTGCGGATCGCATGAAAGCTCTCTTTATAGCTCTGCAAAAAACAAACCTGTTTATTCCCATTCCGGCAGAGCGCAGAGAAGAAGACAGCCGCTTTTCTCCCTGGATACTGCAATGTGCCTTTAGAAACAGGGCCGGCAAGATTATCCCCGGCGAAGTAATGGTTAGGGCACTGGACGAAAAAGGTTTTGCACTTTCTACCGGATCGGCCTGTTCTTCAAGAGATAATAAGCGGCCTGTACTGGAAAGCATGGGATTGGATAAGGAAACCAGTTTGGGAGGAATAAGAATTTCCCAGGGTTATTGTACTACTATGGAAGAAATATATGCATTGACAAAGGCAATCGCCGAATTGTGCAAAATTCTATAAACTAATGCCATGGCAGAACTTATTCTTGTTAAAATGGGAGAGCTTTCTCTTAAAGGGGGAAACCGTACTTATTTTGAACATATACTGCGCCGTAATCTTGTTACCATGCTTCGTTCCCGGTCTTCCGGATCCAGAGTAGAAAGCAAAAACGGCCGTATCTACATTAATTGTATTTCACAGGAAAAGGCAGAAGCGGCGGAACAGACGCTGTCATTTTTAATGGGAATTAGCGGCTGGGCGCGGACAAGAAAAACAGAGAAAAACATAAACAGTATAATAGCTGCCTGTGTCGAAGAAGGAAAAAAAATTTATAAGGCCGGCGCACGAACTTTTAAGATCGAAGCCCGCAGAGCCGACAAGAGTTTTCCTCTTAATTCCTACGAAATTTGCTGTGAAGCCGG
>Ga0099364_10005789_pt1 | contig 18214 bp, 18 predicted proteins | sample TergutTh196P3_FD_73070 | JGI IMG/M metagenome (GOLD analysis project Ga0099364, IMG submission 73070) | Microcerotermes parvus P3 segment gut microbial communities from Pointe-Noire, Republic of the Congo - Th196 P3 | ecosystem: Host-associated > Arthropoda: Insects > Digestive system > Gut ...
TTATGTGACTTGCGTCAATCATCAGCCATTCAAAATCAGGTTCGTCTATCAATGTTTCCAGCAGCTTTTCCCAGATTCCCTTGTCTCGCCACCGGGAAAAACGGCGATGCGTGTTATTCCAATCGCCTTAATCTGGCGGTAAATCCCGCCACGGTGCGCCTGTGCGCAGAATCCAGAAAACAGCATTGATAAATTTGCGATTGTCGCGGGCATTTCCTCTTCATGTTCCTTTACGACCGAGCAGATGAGGCTCCAAAATCTGCCAGACTGTATCGGAAATGTCGTGCCGTCTGTGCGCCGGTTGCATAAATTTCTCCTATTTGCCCAAAATCAAAATATTATACAATCTATTGACGACGCTATCTAGAAAAAGAAAATGTGCTTCTGCCTCTAATAGGATGGTTTATAGTTGTATTAGGTTGAGCAAGTGCGGTCTTCTTTGGATACTTTACGGTCTTATATTTCAAGACGGTGGCGGCGGGCGGAGCTTTGCTGCGACTGAGCCAGGAGGGATTCGAAATTGTCGGAGTATCCAGGTAAAGTTATCGTTGGCGAGACATTGAATCAATCCGTCTGGATGTGGTTTCTACTCCAGCGGTGGAAGGGTATGAATTTAATAATAGGAGATGTCTACAACATTTCTCTCGATGATCTTTGCGAAGTTATGAAGGAATGGCATAAGCGGTACGGAATCGCTGCCCAACAAGCCTGTCAGCCTGAATCGAAGATGCTCTGTCTATAACGTCATTGCGAGCGTTTGCTACGCAATCCAGCAGCGCTCATCTGGGTTGCGCTAAAGCTGCCGCTCCTCGCAATGAAGGTGTATCTGCTTAAACAGAAACCGCTCTAACCGGTGAGAAATCTTGACTTTCCGCAGGGTGTGGCTTACCGTCTTTCCCCATTTTCTGTCTTTCTTTACGTTCCATGAAACATTCTGCTTCCGTGGGTCTGGTTGCGCCCCAGTCGGTGAATTTTGCTGATGCTATCACGTTGAAAAGCGGCGCGAGCCTGCCGGGTTTTTCCCTTGCTTTTGAGACCTACGGGGAACTGAACGCCGCGAAGAGTAACGCGGTGCTGGTGTGCCATGCCCTTTCCGGCAGTCATCATGTTGCGGGTTTTTACGATCCGGAGCATAAAAGGGAAACCCGGGGCTGGTGGGATAATCTGGTGGGGCCGGGCAAGCCGCTGGATACCCGCCGCTTTTTCGTGGTGGGGGTAAATAATCTGGGCGGTTGTCATGGCTCGACCGGGCCGGTATCGCCCAACCCTGCAACGGGTCGCCCTTATGGCGCGGATTTTCCGCTCTTGACGGTAGAGGACTGGGTGGCGGCGCAGGCGCGGCTATCCGATTTTCTGGGGATTGATACCTGGGCGGCGGTTATCGGCGGATCATTGGGCGGGATGCAGGCGCTGGAATGGACATTGACCTATCCCGAACGGGTACGACATGGAATTGTCATTGCTTCTACGCCCCGTCTCTCGGCGCAGAATATCGCGTTCAATGAGGTGGCGCGACAGGCCATCCTATCCGACCCGGAATTTCACGGCGGAAATTATTATGAACAAGGCAGTGACGGACAGGGCGTTATCCCGCGTAATGGCTTACGGCTGGCACGGATGGTAGGACACATCACCTATCTGTCCGATGACCAGATGGCGGAAAAATTTGGTCGGCGAACAAAGAATCACAAGCGTGGCTTCAATTATGAGGTGGAGTTTGAAATCGAATCATATCTGCGCTATCAGGGCGACAAATTCGCCGAAATTTTTGACGCCAATACCTATTTGTTAACGACCCGCGCTCTGGATTATTTCGACCCGGCGCTGGATTATGACGGAGATTTGCAACAGGCGTTCAGGCGAGCGAAGGCGGATTTTTTTGTGGCCTCCTTTACGACCGACTGGCGTTTCGCGCCGGAAAAAAGCCGCGAGATCGTATATGCGCTGTTGCATAATGGCCTGAATGTGAGTTATGCGGAAATTGACTGTCCCGCCGGACATGACTCATTTCTGCTTGATGATCCGCATTACCACACCGCATTGGACGCTTATCTGCAAGGCATCAAACTATGAAGAACGCATTGGCTCGAATATACGGGCGTTTCGACTTTATCCATGTCGCCCGCTGGATCGGCGAGGGGGAACGAGTGCTTGACCTGGGCTGCGGCGATGGCGCGTTGCTCTTGATGCTGCAAAAGGAAAAGAAGGCGCGAGGATACGGAGTGGAACTCGAACCGGCCAATGTTGCGGCATGTCTCAAAAATGGCGTCAATGTCCTGCAATTTGACCTTGAGCGCGGCCTTTTGGGGTTTGAGGATGATTCTTTTGATCGCGTCATCATGTTGCTTGCCCTTCAAACCATTCGGCATACCGTGCCGATTCTGAAAGAAATGCTGCGGGTTGGGCGGGAAGCGGTGGTTTCCTTTCCTAATTTCTGTTATCGCCCGCATCGGGAAGCGATTGCTGCCGGACGGATGCCGGTTTCCCGCCATTTGCCCTATCAGTGGTTTGATTCCCCTAATGTGCGTTTTTTCACGATTGCCGATTTTGAGGCGCTTTGCGCCGACGAGGGTATTGCCATTCACGAGCGGGTGGCGTTCGCGGAAGGAGCGCCGGTTACGGATGATCCCAACCTGAATGCGGAATTGGCGCTTTACCGGCTGGGGCGCATGTCTTGACCGCGTGTTATCATTTTTCTTTTTGCTCTCCCACTTCCTATGTTAGCCAAACGCATTATTCCCTGCCTGGACGTAAACGCCGGGCGCGTGGTGAAAGGTATCAATTTTGTCGGCCTGCGCGACGCGGGCGACCCGGTAGAAATTGCCCGCCGTTATGACGAACAGGGCGCCGATGAGGTCGCCTTTCTGGACATTACCGCGACGAGCGATGAGCGCGACATCATTCTGCATGTGATTGAAGCGTGCGCAAAGGAAATTTTCATTCCGCTGACCGTAGGCGGCGGTGTGCGCAAGGTCGATGATGTGCGCCGCCTCCTGAGCGCGGGCGCGGACAAGGTTTCCATCAATACTGCCGCCGTGCAGAATCCCGATCTGGTGGCGGAAGCCGCTGGCAAGGTCGGTTCCCAATGCGTTGTGGTTGCCATTGACGCAAAGTTGATAACGCCCGGACGCTGGCATGTCTTCACGCATGGCGGGCGGCAGGATACGGCCCTTGACGTGGTGGAATGGGCAAAGAAGGTAGAGGCGTTGGGCGCGGGCGAAATTCTCCTGACCAGCATGGATAGGGATGGCACAAAAGACGGCTTTGATCTGGCGCTCACCCGCGCGGTTGCGGACGCGGTTTCCATTCCGGTCATTGCTTCCGGCGGAGCCGGCAACCTGACCCATCTGGTAGAAGGGGTAACGGAAGGCCGCGCCGACGCGGTTCTGGCAGCCTCCATCTTCCATTTTGGCGAATATACGATACGCGAAGCCAAGGAATTCATGGCCGCGCGCGGCATTGAGATGCGGCTGTGAGCCACACGCTTGATCTTTCATTGCCCTGGATAGAGGCGCTTCGCTGGGATGATGACGGTTTGCTTCCCGCCATCGCGCAGGACGCGCAAAGCGGCAAGCTGTTGATGTTCGCCTACATGAACCGTGACGCGCTTCTGGAAACCATCCGCACGGGCGTGGCCGTGTATTGGTCGCGTTCAAAAAAACGTCTCTGGAAAAAGGGCGAGGTATCCAGACATTTCCAGAAAGTACGTGCCATTCGCACGGATTGCGACGGCGACGCGCTGTTGCTTTCCGTTGAGCAGATGGGCTGCATTGCCTGCCATACCGGGCGGCAAAGTTGTTTTTTTCATGAACTCTCGGATAATCGCTGGCAGATAGTCGAACCGGTGCTGAAAAATCCGAAAGAAATTTACCGATGAATTCAGACATTTTTGACCGCCTCGCCCAAACTTTTGCGGCGCGTAAACATGCCGATCCGGCTATTTCCTATACCTCTGCCCTGTTTGCCAAAGGGTCGGACGCGATCCTGAAAAAAATCGGTGAAGAAGCTACCGAGCTAATTATGGCGACCAAGGATGGCAAGCCTTCCGCAATCATCCACGAAGCCTCTGACCTTGTGTTTCACGTCCTGATGCTACTCTCCCTGCATGGCCTTTCCATGGACGACATCAAATACGAACTGGAACGGCGGGAAGGAGTATCCGGGATTGAGGAAAAGGCTTCCCGACCGCGCTGAAACCCCGCAACTTCGACGCTTTTATTTTTTATAGCGAGGCGCATCATGACCGACTGTATCTTTTGCAAGATCATCAAGGGCGAGATTCCTTCCAGGAAGGTATTTGAGGATGATCTGGTGTATGCCTTCCATGACATTAACCCGCTTTGTCCGACACATATTTTGCTGATCCCCAAGCGGCATATCGCCTCGCTTGCCGAGGTCAGCGCGGAAGACGAGCCGGTGTTGGGAAGGATGTTGTCCATCGCGCGTCGGCTGGCGGAAGAAAATGGCAGTTCAGGTGGTTTTCGTGCCATCATAAATACAGGCCATATCGGCGGGCAGGAAGTGGCGCACCTGCATCTGCACGTTCTGGGCGGACCGGAGCCGGTCGGAAGAATGGTCAGCCCGCGCGGTTGAATTTTTAAAGGAGCAAATTATGGGTACTTTTAGCATTTGGCACTGGGTTGTCGTATTGATTATTGTCGTCCTGATATTCGGCACGAAGAAACTTCGTAACATCGGCGAGGATTTGGGCGGCGCGGTCAAGGGGTTCAAGAAAGGCTTGCAGGAAGGGGATGAGGCTGGCAAAGACGCGGCGCCCCGCCAGGTTGACGCCAAAGAAGCGGGCGGCAATACCATTGACGTGACTGCCCGGAAAGAGAATGTCTGATTGACCACCGGCGAATCAGCGGACGATGTTTGATATAAGTTTTTCTGAGCTTCTGGTTATCGCTCTCGTGGCGCTGATCATCATCGGCCCGGAACGCCTGCCGCGTGTGGCGCGGGTCGCCGGGCTGATGCTGGGGCGTGTTCGCCGCTACGCGCAGGATTTCAAGCAGGAAATCAACCGCGAAATTGAGCTGGATGAGCTAAAACGTCTGCAGGAGGAAGTTAACCGTTCAGCGCGTGACCTGGAAGCGTCGGTACGCTCGGAAGTGGAATCGGCGCGGGATACTCTGAACGATACGATGCGGGAAGTTCGCGCTTCACTCCCGGAAGATGAGGCGACTCCGTCTGGCGACGCCGCAACTCCGCCTGACCAGGAGTCAAAGGATTCCGCGACATGAGCGCGTCCGGCAATGAATCCGGGATGGCGGAAGAATCCATCTTTTCTCATCTGATTGAACTCAGGACGCGCCTCATTCGCGCTGTGTTGGCGATACTGCTCGTGCTTCTTTGTCTTTTGCCCTGGGCGCGGGATATTTACGCGTTGCTGGCCCTGCCGCTCATCAGCGCCCTGCCCGAAGGTTATGCGGGAAGCATGGTGTCAACCGATGTCGTGGGGGGCTTTGTCGTGCCGCTCAAGGTCGCCGCGATGGCTGCTTTTCTGATTGCGTTGCCCTACGTGCTTTATCAGGTGTGGGCTTTTGTCGCGCCGGGGCTGTACCGGCACGAAAAACGTTTTGCGCTTCCCGTGCTGGTTGCCAGCGTGCTTTTGTTCTTCATAGGGATGGCCTTTGCCTATTATCTGGTCTTCCCGGCGGTTTTTCGCTTTATGGTTGCTATCATGCCGGAAGGAGTGACCTGGATGACGGATATTGATAAATATCTGTCTTTTGTGCTGACCATATTTTTTGCCTTTGGCATTGCCTTTGAAGTGCCGGTGGTTGTTATCCTGCTGGTCAAGGCCGGGGTGGTCGACATTGCCCGGCTGAAGGAGGCGCGTCCCTATGCCATTGTCGGTTCTTTCGTCATTGCGGCGGTTGTTACGCCGCCCGATGTGATTTCCCAGATCATGCTGGCTGTTCCCATGTGCCTGTTGTATGAGGTCGGGATTATCTCCGCGCGGTGGCTGGTTAAACCGTCTGCCGCCCAGGAGGAACCGTTGATGAGCGAGGCGGAATTGAACGCCGCGCTGGACGCGGCGGAAAAAGGGAAGAAAAAGGGATAAGGGGGCAACATGCGAATTCTGCTTGTCGAGGATAATCGAGATATTCTTGCCAACATGCTGGAGTATCTCGGCATGAAGGGGCATATTGTGGATTGCGCGATGGATGGCTTATCCGGCCTGCATCTGGCGGCGACTGAGCGTTTCGATCTCATCGTGCTTGATCTCATGTTGCCTGGCATGGATGGCCTTCAGCTTTGTCGGCGCTTGCGGGAGGACGGGAAAAGCGCCGTGCCGATCATCATGTTGACCGCGCGTGATACGCTGGATGATCGCTTGCAAGGCTTTGCCTGTGGCGCGGATGATTACCTCGTCAAACCGTTTGCGCTCTCTGAACTGAACGCGCGGATTGAAGCCGTGCTGCGACGTTCCCAGGGCGTGGCCAGGCGCGTGCTGGCAGTTGGCGACCTTCGTTATGATCTGGATTCAATGGAAGTGAGCCGCGCCGGGCATGTACTCAAGTTAACCCCGGCCTGCTACAAATTGCTGGAGGAATTGATGCGCAAAAGCCCTGCGATGGTCTCCAGAGAAAGGCTGGAAGAGATTCTCTGGCGCGATGAACCGCCTGACAGCGATGTACTAAGAAGCCACATTCACCAGTTGCGCCAGGCCATTGACAAACCGTTTGCGGCTCGGCTTTTGCATACCGTGCACGGACTGGGATTCCGGCTTGTGGATGAACAGGTCAGAAGTCAAACGGAATGAATGCCCCATGTTAAAACGGCTCATGCGGCGGCAAACTCTGGCGCGTCGGATTGTGCTGGCGTTTACCATGATGGCGGTTGTGGTGGGCAGCGCCCTTTCACTGGGGATAGTCCGCTCCGTACATTATGCCGAGAAAACCATTCTCTCCCGCGCCTTCAAAGAGACCGTCGCCCGTGTCGCGGAGGATTTGCGGCAGGGCAGGGAGCCGTATCTGAACGAGGGGATGCGGATTTTCATTCAGGATTATTCCGATCATGACATCCCACTGGCCTTCAGAAATGCCAGACAGGGATTCAGCGAAATGAAAGATGAGGGACGCGATTACTGGGTTTATACACGCCATGACAGGGAAAGCGGGAAGCTCTATCTGATCGTGCAGGATCAGCATGACTTTGAGGTGCGGGAACAGATTTTGGGCGTCATCCTGTGGGTGAGCTTGCTGGCGACCATTTTGGGCGCGTTTATACTGGGACGATTGATGGCGCGGCGGGTCATGTCGCCGGTCACTCGGCTCTCGCAACAGGTGCGCGACTTCTCTATTTCCAGGCCGATCATGCCGTTGGCGAAAGACTATGCGGACGATGAGGTGGGACAACTGGCGCGCGCTTTTGATGAGGCTTTCGCGCGTCTTGGATTTGCCATAGAGAAAGAGCGCCTTTTTACCAGTGATGTGAGCCATGAATTGCGCACTCCGCTGATGGTAATCGCGACATCCTGTGAGTTGTTGTTGACGACGGATTTATCCGCGCAGACGCGCGAACAGGTCAGGCGAATTGCGCGCGCCGCTGAGGAAATGCGTGGATTGAGTGAAACCTTTTTGGCGCTGGCGCGGGCGGAGTCCGGCAAGGCAATAGAGCATGTCGACACGGATGGCGTGACGTTAAAGACGCTTGCGGAAGCGGAAAGCAAACAGTGGGCGGCGGCGGCGGCTGCAAAGGGTTTAGCCTTTGAATTGCGTGAAGAAGGGGAAGACAAGGGGCGTTACCATGCGATTCTTTTGCGCTCCGTTATGGACAATCTGCTTAGGAATGCGCTTTATTACACGGAACGGGGCTGGATTCGGCTGACCTTGGCAGAGGGAGAGTTTCGGGTTGAAGACAACGGGATTGGCATTCCTGATTCTGAAAAGGAAGAGATATTTCAATCTTTTACCCGCGGCGTTCGGGCGTGTGGAGAAGGGCAGGGCCTGGGTTTGTCGCTTGTGCAACGGATTGCGGCTCAGCAGGGCTGGCAGGTTTCGCTGGAAAGTTTGCCTCATGGCGGGAGCCGGTTTACGGTGCGGTTGAAAAATGAGGGAATGCTGGGCGAGTGAGGGTGTTTGTCCCAATGGGTTTTGACAAAAATTTCACTTTTTACTGACAGTTTTTTTACCAGGGGAAAAATACACTGTCAGTCGGTTTGTGGACAGTCCGTATCAACCTAATGGTAAATGAAATCCATTCTGGAAGCCCGGTTTGTTCGGATGTTTCCGGGCAAATTGATTTGGGGTTTTCGCGCAAGTATGACGTTGTTCATGTTGAGGAGTATTTTCTCAAACCAGTATTTGCCTCACATTTGTCCATTCGCCCTATATGCGGCGTCTCTCGAAAAACCAACCTTCGATTGCCGGGTGAATAGCATGGCTAACCAGGATTCTTCCTCCCCGCATTACGAATTTTCCGAGAAATACGATCCCGAGCATTCACGGAAGTATTTTCACAAGCACAACACCGGCTTCTGGCGTCGCCTGTCTAACTGGCGCGAAGTCGGCATGGCTCGCAAGGCGCTGGTCATGGCTGGTCGCCCCGGTTCGGTACTCGATTTGCCCTGCGGCACGGGTCGTTTTTGGGCCATGCTGGCCGAAGCTCCTGAGCGCAGAATTATCATCGCCGACAACAGCCAGGCCATGATTGATACCGGGCTTGAACTGCGTCCGCGCGAAGTTGTCGCGCGGATCGAAAAATACTTTTGCTGCTCGGCCTTCGACACCGGATTGCCGGACAATTTCGTCGAGTGTGTTTTCAGTATTCGTCTGCTGCATCACATCCAGAATAGCGAAGACCGTGTGCTGATGTTGAAGGAGTTCGCTCGCGTCAGCGCCAGCACGGTGATTGTTTCACTCTGGGTCGACGGCAACTTCCGCGCCTGGCGTCACGCGCGCAACGAAGCGCGCAAGGCGCGCTTGCGCGGTACTGACCGCCCGCGCGACCGCTCTCTTTGTCCGCGTGTCGACATTGAGCGCGACTTCGCCAGCGCCGGACTTGAAGTGATCGGCCATGTCGACTTCATCAAGTATTGGGACAAGTGGCGCGCTTATGTGTTGCGAGTAAAGAAATAGATGGCCGATTTCATCAACGAACACTGGCGAGCTATCCTCGTTCACAACAGCCTGGCTGATTTTGAAGCCCTGTGGCGGCACAAGGCAGAATGGTTCGAGGAACCCAACCACCGCCGGGGCGGCTGGAGCGGCGTCTCGCGTTGCGAACTGGAGCTGCCCGACAGCGAAGGAGGCGGTCGTCGCGCCATATTCCTCAAACGCCAGGAAAATCACAAGGCTCGGCTGTGGACCCATCCACTACGCGGCGCCCCCACTTTTTTGCGCGAATTTCATCGTATCCAGTATTATCGCGCTCACGGCATCCCGACACTGGAGCCGGTGTATTTCGCCATGCGCAAGGTGGGCAGGGACGAACGGGCAATTCTGATTACAGAGGAGCTGACCAGCTTCGTCTCAATGGAAGAGTGCGCGCAACGCTGGCTGAAGTTGGGCGCGCCGGAGCGGTCGGAGCGGTTGCGTATACTTGAAGCAGTCGCCACTCTGCTGCGCGACATGCATGTCCATCACATCCGGCATAACTGTTTCTTCCCCAAACACGTCCTCGTCCGCGCGAACTCCGACGGCAGTGTCGAGGCGCGCGTCATTGATCTGGAGAAATCCCGCCTGCATCCGTTCAAGACGGCATGTGCCATCCGCGACCTGTACTCCCTCGCTTCAAAATCGCAGATGTGGAGCCGCAGTGACCGTCTGTGGTTTTTCAAGTCCTACCTGCGCATTGAGCGTCTCACGCCCTACGCCAAATGGCTGTGGCGCGCCGTAGCAGAGCGCGTCATCCGCAAGGGTCGTATTGCGCCAGCGATGACTTTCATTACAACCAGGGCGAGCGTTACCGAGTAACCAAAGGGGAGACGAATCGAAAGATGACCCGCAGGAAAAACAGGCTTCGGGTACGCGATAGTACTTATCAAAGCGGCAATGCTTGTCCTGTTACCGTTTTCGTAAATGCGCTTTGACAAAAAATTCTCTATTTGTTGACGGTTCTTCTACCAGGGGAAAAATAGACTGCCAGTTAATTTCTGGACAGTCCATATCGCCCCCATGATAAATGAAATCCATTCTGGAATACCCGCTTTCGGGCAAATTGACCTGGAATTTGCGCGCAAGTACGACGCGAGTCATGCCGAGTACTATTTTCACAAGCACCAGGACGGTCTGGCGCGGCGTCTCTCCAATCGGCGGGAAATAAATATTGCCCGACGCGCTCTGGCTTTGGCGGGAAATCCTCTGGCGGTGCTTGATCTGCCTTGCGGCGCGGGGCGTTTCTGGCCAATGTTGCTGGAAAATCCCAATCGTCATCTGATCGCGGCGGACAATTCACAGGATATGCTGGATGTTGCGCTGAAATACCGGGCTGACAGGCAAGTTGCGCGTGTGCAAACGATCAAAACCTCCGCCTTTGCGATTGATTTGCCGGATGGCGCGGTAGACAGCGTGTTTTGTATACGCCTTCTGCATCACATCGGCAATTCTCTTAATCGGCAGATCATGTTGCGCGAGTTTTATCGGGTGGCGAAAGAGTCGCTGGTAATTTCCCTATGGGTGGGCGGCAATTTTAAGGCGTGGAAGCGTAAAAGGCTGGAGGCCAGGCGAGGCGTCAAGATTGGGGATTATCAAAATCGTTTTGTAATAGACAAGCAAACAATAGAGTCTGAATTTCGTCAGGCCGGATTTGCCATAGCCGGGTGGTTTGATTTTATTCCTGGTTATGCCATGTGGCGGGTTTATGTATTGAAAAAATAAGTTGTGAAAATTTCGCCATAGTCTGGCAGGAGTTGCCGGATTGCTCAAAAACCCAGGACGCCTTCGGTTATTAAATGTTGACGATGAAAACCAAATCAAACCGAACCAAACTCTGCCTGGTGGTACCATGCCTGGCGGTTGCTCTGATTATCCTTGTCTTACTTCTGTTTTTTGCCTGGCAACATTACTACCCGGCGCAAAGCGCCACCGGCTGGTCGGTCAGTATCTATCGGGACAATATCCCGCGTGTCGCCGGTCTGCTCCGCGACGCGCGTGGCAACCTTTACGTATCCCAGGAATTCAGGAATGGAAAAGGTATCGTGTTCCAATTGATGCCGGACGGCGCTCGGCGCAACATCATAAGCGGTCTTTCACAGCCCAGCAGAATGGTCTCATACAAGGATGGGATCATCGTAAGCCAGGAACACCCGCAAAGTCCTGTACTGTGGTGGAATGAAGATAAAACGGAAACCTGGTTTACTGGAGACCATATCGAGGGAATCGTCCTTGACGGGACTCTTCTATTTGCCGTGGAAGACGTAAAAGTAAAAGGGCGTTTACTGGAATACGATCTGGAGGAAAAAGAAGTACGAATTCTGCGCGAAAATCTGGATGAACCTGAAGGCGTTGCCGTATGTCCCGATGGCGGATTGTTTTTCACCGAAAAAAAGAAAGGCTGGATAAAACGCTATACTCCCGGCGCTGATGATATTGTCGTTATTCGCGGTCTACAGGCTCCGACATTCCTGATGTGCAACGATGAAGGACTTTGGATAAGCGAAGATCGCACTCATCGCGCCCGTTTGCTGCTCCTGGACGCTTCGGGAAAAATCCAGACGATTCTCTCCCACCTTCGCGCTCCGCAGACAATTATTACGCTTGATCGCAATCATTTTCTGCTGGCCGAACAAGGCCGGAAACGAATTTTGCAACTGAAACGGCATCCCGATGCAAGACGATAGATCGTCCTGTTCCGAATCGGCCCCCGCGCAGTGTCATCCTGCCGAATTACAGGTCGATACGAAAAGCCATCTGCTTTTCATGGCGTCTGGTCTATTCGTGCTGATGCTCCTCTATTCACTGCTACGACTGGCGCTGCTGATCTATAACCGGGAACAGATCGGCGGCGCGACACTCGCCGTCTTGGCTGAAGCATTCTTTAACGGTCTGCGCTTTGACCTGCGCCTTGCCGTTTTTGCTTGTATTCCAATGCTGCTGGCATTACCAGGTCTCAGGATAATGACCAGGGCGCGTATCTTTTTCCGCTACTGGTGGATCGCGTTCGCCAGCGTCACGCTCTTTCTGGGTATCGTCGAACTCGATTTTTACCGGGAATACAATCAACGCCTGAATAATCTGGTGTTTCAATATCTGAAAGAAGATCCCGGGACGGTATTGAGTATGCTCTGGTACGGCTTCCCGGTACTGCGCTACCTGCTGGCCTGGGCGGCTGTCACCTGCCTCCTGGGCTGGATTTTCGCCAGGTTGGATCTCTATACACGCCCTTGCTCCAAACCCATCCATGCGTCATCCAGCTTTCTTTTCCGGTTCAGCGTTTTTGTGGTTTGTGTTGTGCTGGCGACCATTGCCGCGCGAGGCACTTTGCGCCAAGGCCCGCCGCTACGTTGGGGCGACGCGTTTACAACGAACTCGATCTTTGCCAATCAGTTGGGACTCAATGGCACGCTCATGCTCGCCGACGCGGCCAAAAGCCTGCTATCCAGTCACCGCGACAACATCTGGAAAGGCGAGCTTTCGCCAGAGGAGGCTTTGGCATTGACGCGCAAAATGTTGTTGACCGATCATGATGTTCTGATCGGTGAGGACTCCACAGCAGTCCTCAGAGATTACACGCCACCGGTCGAAGGTGTTTTGCCAATACGCAACGTCGTAGTGATACTGATGGAAAGTTTTGCCGGAAAGCATGTCGGCGCGCTTGGAGGACAAGGCAATATCACCCCGCATTTTGACCGGCTTGCCTCGAGTGGTCTCTTGTTTACACGTTTTTTTGCCAACGGAACGCACACACATCAGGGAACTTTTGTCACACTCGCCTGTTTTCCGAATCTGCCAGGATTTGAATACCTGATGCAAACCCCGGAGGGAAGCCATGACTTTTCGAGCCTGCCGCAATTACTGGGGGCGCGGGGAATGGATGATCTGTATATCTACAATGGCGATTTTGCCTGGGACAACCAGTCTGGTTTCTTTGGTCGTCAGGGCGTCAGCAACTTCATCGGTCGTTTCGATTACAAAAACCCGATTGTCTTCGATCCGACCTGGGGTGTTTCCGACCAGGATATGTTTGATCGCGCAGTAAAAGAACTGAGCCAGCGATCCACGACGAAGCCTTTTTACGCCATTTTGCAGACCTTATCCAATCATACGCCCTATGCGCTTCCGAAAAATCTCCCGGTCGAACCCGTGACCGGATTCGGTAATCTTGATTCGCATCTGACCGCGATGCGCTATTCTGACTGGGCGCTCGGAAAATTCTTCAAAGAAATCAGTGAAGCGTCGTTTTTCAATGAAACCCTTTTCGTTATCGTCGGCGATCATGGCTTTGGTAGCGGTGAGCAATTGACGGAAATGAATCTGGCGCGTTTCAACGTGCCGCTCCTGCTGATCGCTCCCGGCATTCAGGAGAAATTCGGCAGGACACGCGATACTGTTAGCACCCAACTTGATGTTGTTCCAACCGTGCTGGGACGTTTGGGGGGCACGATTCGCCATCAATGCTGGGGGCGTGATTTGTTAAGCCTCCCGGCGGAAGACCGGGGATTCGGTGTAATCAAGCCTTCCGGCAGCGACCAGACGGTCGCTATCCTGAGCGACGACAAGATTCTCGCGCAATCGAAATCAAAATCACTGAAAACCTATGTATATAGCCTTTGGGCAGATCCACGGGGAGATGAATCGCAAGATGATCCGCAGGAAAAAGACTTGCGACGAAAACTTGATGCCTTCATCCAGACAGCTACCCGGAGCCTGCTGAGCAACACGGCAGGTCTACAGGAAAAACAGGCTTCGGGCAGCCGATGATAGAGGCTTAAACAAACGCAACAGCATGTTGGGGGAGTGATGGCGTTTATCCAAATAACCTTTGACAAAAAATTAACTTTTTGCTGACGGCTTTTCTACCAGGGGAAAAATAGACTGCCGGTTGGTTTCCGGGCAGTTCATATCAACCTCATGGCAAGAGAAAATTTTTTTGGAAGTTCTGCTTTTAAAGCAATTGACTTATTGCGCAATTTTCACGCAGTCAAAAGTCACTGGCTTATTCTGATTCTGGCGTTTTATTTTGCCTTTGTATTGAATCCCGGATTCTGGCGGTTTATAGCCGAACGAATTGATAGTGCCGACGGCATCCTGTTTGCGGTCTCAATACCTTTGCTGGTGATGATATTGTTTGTCTGGTTTTTCAGCGTCCTGGTCATTCCGGTTCTGGGTAAACCGATCATTATTGGTTTGCTGCTGATTTCCAGCGCGGCAAACTACGCTATCTGGAATCTTGGTATTGTAATTGATTCGGAAATGATCCGTAATGTGTTTGAAACAGACCTGCGGGAAGCATCAGATTTTATAACGTTAACCAGTATATGCTGGGTGGCGCTGACAGGAATACTGCCCGCGATTTTACTTATACTCTGCAAAATCGAATATCAATCACGCAGGAAAGAATTGTTGATAAGAACCGTATTTTTTCTTATTGGCGCAATCATGGTTGGTGGCTTTTATGTGGTGGCGAGCAAGGAATACACCTCATTCTTTCGTAATCATAGCAAAGCAAGAAAGGAATTGAATACTTTTAATTATATATACTCAATTATGCGTTACTACAAGCGGGTCTCGTTTGCAAAGCGTGAGTTTATCTGTCTGGATCGGGAGGCAATATCCGAAAGGGCGGATACGGAAAAAAACCTGTTGATTCTTGTAGTTGGCGAGGCCGCGCGCGCCATGAATTTCTCCCTGAATGGATATAGTCGTGAAACCAACCCCTTGCTGGCCGGGCAAAACATCGTAAATTTCAGGAATGCGACTTCATGCGGCACGGCAACCGCAGTTTCCGTTCCCTGCATGTTTTCCAGCAAGACGCGCAGGGAATTCGATGTGGATGAGGCAAGTCATACGCAAAATCTGCTGGATACTCTGTCTATTGCCGGGTATGAAATTTTCTGGTTTGAGAATGACGGCGGATGCAAAGGAGTGTGCGCGCGTGTGCCGACGGAAAATGTGGTCAAATCAGGAGATACGACATACTGCGAGAAGAATTATTGTCGTGACGAAGTTATGTTGCCGAGGCTGGAGGAAAAGATAAAAAATCAGGATAAAAACATGGTGATTGTCCTGCATACGATGGGTAGTCACGGCCCGTCTTATTATCAGCGCTATCCGCAAGCCTTCAGAAAGTTTACGCCGACCTGTGATACTTCAGACATCCAGAAATGCTCGCGCGAGGAAATCGTCAATACCTATGATAATACGCTTCTTTATACGGATTATGTTCTTTCTTCGATAATTGATATAGCCGGGAAATTTTCTGATCGGGAAATCACTATTTTCTATGCCTCGGATCATGGTGAGTCGCTGGGAGAAAATGGCGCGTATTTGCATGGCCTGCCCTATGCCATTGCGCCACAGGAGCAAAAGCACATTCCTTTGATCCTGTGGTTATCAAACGTGGCGCAAAAGCGAATAGATTATGCCTGCATGAAGGAAAAGGCGAGTAATGAGCCTGTTCTGCACGACCATATCTTTCATTCCATCATCGGATTTCTTGCAATCAAAACGAGCCTGTTTGATCCGTCGCTGGATATTTTTCAAGGATGTTACACAAAATGATGTTTTCCGCCGCACAACCGGGAGAGACTCAATCTCGGACGCAATCTTTCGTCCAGCGTGTTGACTGGGCTGGTCTATTCTGGCTTTATCTGTTTTTCTGGTATTTTTCCGGTGTCTTGCAGACTTTGCTTTTGCCTACGGCAGGGATTCACGGGTTTCGCGGCGCTTTTTTCATGAGCTTTATCTGGCTTGCCCCGGTGTTGCTGCTGCCGCAGTGGACACGGCAAATCGCTGCGACCATCGGAGTCATTCTGTGGATTTCATCTATGGTCAGTTTGGGTTATTGGGGGATTTACGGAAGTGAATTTTCTCAAAGCGTCATTTTTACTATATTCGAGACCAATGCAGAGGAAGCTACAGAGTATTTGAGCCAGTATGCAAGTTTTTCTCTGGTTGCGGGACTCGTATTTTATACCCTGATTGCCTGGCTGCTTTGGTGGCGGGTGCGTCCGTTTCATTTGCCGAGAGCTTATGCGGCAAGCCTTGCCGGGTTCGTGCTTCTGGCAAATTTTGGCTCGCCTTATGTTGATTGTTTGAACGGCAATAAAAGTTTTGCCGGTGCGACAAGAAAACTCTATAGACGGATGGAACCTGCCGCGCCCTGGCAATTTATAACCGGGTACTTGCAGTATCAGAACCAGCTTAATTCTGTGCAGAGATTGCTGGATGAAAATGCCTCTATGTCCCCGCTGAAAAATATTACGGATGCCAGCGGTGGCGAGCCGAGAACCTTGGTATTGGTGATTGGCGAATCCACTACAAGCACCCGGATGAGTCTCTACGGCTATCCGCGCAAAACCACACCCCGTCTGGATGCGCTACAAGAAAAAGGAGAATTGCTCGCTTTTGCCAACGTTATTACTTCGCGCCCTTATACGATAGAAGCATTGCAACATGCGTTGAGCTTTGCACACCCGGAAGAACCGGGGCGTTTTTTTACTGAGCCGAATCTGATGAATCTCATGAAGCAGGCCGGTTATAAAACCTTTTGGCTCACGAACCAGCAAACCATGACCAAACGCAATACTCTTCTGACATTTTTCTCAAGACAGGCGGACGAGGCGCGCTATCTGAATCAACACCGGGTACAGAACGCCACTTTGCCTGACGAGGTTGTGTTCGAGCCATTTACGGAAATTCTCTCCGACTCCGCGCCCAGGAAATTTATTGTGGTACACCTGATGGGAACGCACTCCAAATATCCGCTGCGTTATCCCCAGGAATATAAACAGTTTACCGGACGCGAGCATGTGCCGGAAGTCTTATCAAACAGCTTGGCCGAGGTATACAACAGTTACGACAACGCCATTCTTTATAACGACTTCGTTATTTCCTCCCTGATTGATCTGGTTGCGAAGAGCCAGACTTCCCGGAGTTTGCTGCTCTATTTTTCCGATCACGGCGAGGAGGCATATCACGCGCCGCCTCACCAGAAATTGGGGCGGGATGAAAATCAGCCGACCGTGGACATGTTTGCCATCCCTTTCATGCTCTGGATGTCGCCTGCCTATAAAGAGAGCCTTTCGTCCGATTTAGCCGCGTTTACGGAGAGGAAGTACAGCAATGCCCATTTCATTCATACCTGGTCCGATTTGGCGGGGTTACATTACGACCGCTTTCAGCCGGAGTTAAGTCTGGTAAACCCGGAGTTCAAGGCGCATAAACGCTGGATCGGCAATCCTGATGTCAAGGCGAGTTTGCGGGATTTTGACCAGCTTTTCCCGGCGTCTCGCTGACCCAGGTATCAGGTCGGTTTTTGTTTAATCCTGTACAGCCGACTTCCAACCCGTCATTGCGAGCGTCTGCTACGCAATCCATAGGTTTATTACTGGATTGCTTCTCTCGTAATGACGATGTATCTACTTGAACCGAAACCACTCTAATTTATTGGGTTGGCGGCACAATCACCCAAAAATATTTGGATGCGTTAGTTTTTCCATACAAATGACCGTCTGTCGTGAAATAATAACCGTATATCGTTCTTCAGGGAAAACGTTTTTATAAAGTGTCTATAATCGCCTCAGGCTATGAGTCGCCCCGGCCTTGAGGCAGAGGTGACTAAATTCCGTTACTTTTGGGAAGGAGAAACAAGCCGTGCTTGCTAGAAAATCTTTTTCAATCAAAGACTTACCCCCCTACACCCCCCCAATTCTGACAGCATATCGGCTCTTTCCGGGCTTCCGCCCAAAAAGCAATCACGGCGCGGGCAACCCTCTCCCGCCCCTTAGGGCCGCCAACCTTGCCGTCTGCAAGACCTTGGCGCTTCGCGCGGCCATTTCCACAAGCCTTTACGCGCTTGCCCTGTGAGACTGTGTTTTTTCCTCCACCTCTTTAAAAGGAATTTTTCATCATGGCTTCTTCAGAATTCATCCAACGCGCCTACATCGCCTTTTTCAATCGTCCTGCCGATGCTGAGGGCTTCTACTATTGGCTGGGCTATTCCGGCCACGATCAGGATCTCCTCGACCTGTTTGCCCAATCCGACGAATATCGGAGCGATTTTGCCAACAAGAGCAATCGAGAAATCATCGCAATTGTTTACCAGA
>Ga0099364_10005790_pt1 | contig 18214 bp, 14 predicted proteins | sample TergutTh196P3_FD_73070 | JGI IMG/M metagenome (GOLD analysis project Ga0099364, IMG submission 73070) | Microcerotermes parvus P3 segment gut microbial communities from Pointe-Noire, Republic of the Congo - Th196 P3 | ecosystem: Host-associated > Arthropoda: Insects > Digestive system > Gut ...
GTGGATACGGCGTTGCTTTTGACCGGAGATTACATTGACTTCAACCGGAACATAAATCCCGGAGAGCTTGCGTCAAGCATAGGCGGGCAATGGAAGCAGTACAACCTGCTGGCAAATGACGAAGAAAATGGCTTGTATCTGCGCGGGATTGATTGCACGCTGATGTATAGTCTGGTGCGTCAGGCCTATACGGAGCACAAGCTGCCGGTGTTTATGGTCTCCGGCAATCATGAGGGCTATCAGTTGCCGTATGGCGTCAGTCCGCGCAAGGGTTGGTGGGCAATTAACCTGGGGCGGCTAGAATTGTTTGGTCAGTCTACTGAAGAGCATAAGAAGAAAAGGGAAGCCGCGAGCAAATGGGTGGAAGGCAAGGCCAACGAGGGCATCCCTGCCGACCATAACATGACGATTTATGAAGCGACGCTGGCCTATGGGCCGACCTATGGGCAAATACTGACTACGGACAACTTCAATGCGGGACAGCTTGACTGGTTTCACACATTGTTTACTCCGTTTTCTGACGCTTTGCTGACGTTGGGAAGCGAGACGGAAAAAAATGGGGCGGACGCAAAGCAGATTCTGGCGTTGTTGGGTTGGGGCGGCGCGGAAAATTACAAGAATCTTGGGGGCGCGGTTCCAGTTGGCGCTGACACGCAGTGGGTAGGGATATTGCCGCGCGCGGTAACGTCGTTCAGCAAGGCGCAGCAAGCATTGCTGAAGCGGGCGACGGAGTTGAAGGGTAAAAATAAGGCGCCTGTTGTGTTGGGTTCGCATTTTACGATGGTCAATTATGAACAGAATACGCCTCTCAACAGCCGGAATGTTGCTTTTGCTCCCCCGTCGCCTGGTTCCAGGGCATTAACGGCAGTATCTCCGGCTACAGGTTTAGTGGCTGGCAGCGGCTTTAATAAAGCCAATTGGGGAACCTGTGAGCAGGGTCAATACCGGTTTTACAAGGACATTGTGTTCTCCGGGAAGCCGATTGTAGACTGGCACATATCCGGGCATAGTCATCGCGCCGGGGTTTATCAGGTTGAGGAGAACGCCAGGTCATTGTTGCCGAGTGAGGTGAAGGTTAAGTCAGCTTACGATCCCGGGTTGCAGGGCGGCAAGATTGAGCCGGGGACATGCTTTGTAGTTTCGAGCAGCGCGGGGGCGATGGGCATCCAGAATTTGAAGGGTGAATTTGGCGGCTGGTTTCTGCGTCCTCCTTCCGGGAGCTGGATAGATGTCAAGGAAAAGACTGTAGAGCAGGTCAAGACGGTGCGCGTGAAAATGAACGAAAAGCCTCGTCTGTGCGTGATTCTGGACTATGTGGCGGTGATGAATCCGGGCAAGGCTGTTGTGCCGATTCGGTTTGCCGAAAGGGAAGTACAACCCTTTGAGAAGGGTACAATAGAATTTTGGTTGTCCAATGATGAAATCATACGGAACTGTATCAATCCTGAAGGCATGAAAATCTGGCTGTTTCAAGGGCGGCAAACAGGAAAAAAATATTCCGGTCAATGGTATGCAATCAAGGGAACAGTTACCAAAAAGGCATGGCTTTTTGGCAGTAAAGAGAGCGAGACGCAGCGAATCCTGAAGCTGACAGAGGGAGATTTGCAAATCCTGGATTCCTGTTTCGTAAAATCCCCATCGGAGGTGGAGTTGAATGCGATCAGGGATGTGAGCGAGCGAGATGAGGCGGTGAGCATATCCAAGAACAGCAGGGGACTGATGACATGGAAGTATGTTCTGCAAGCCTTCTGCGAGATTCCGCTGATCAAGCCGAAAGTCGCTGGCGGCGACGACCTCAACTGTGATGACCCGTGGATATTTCCGCTGGAAATAGGTATCATGAAATCATCAAATAGAGTTGCGCCTCACTACACCTACTACTTCCGCCGCCCATACGGAGAAAAAGGCGAAGTGCCCGATTGGTGGTTCAGAGCCACTTACTTCAAGTCCAAAGGGTATATTCCGGCAAGGGAAGCTATCCTTAATGAGAAAGCTACTAATACGCCACAACGTTCTGGTAGGCCAAAGAGCAAGAAATGAAGCTCACGCTCTGATTATTTCAACAGGAGGAAAATGTCATGTTAGGCAAAAAAAGCATCCAAAAGTTTGGCAAGATATATGCCTATCTCCAGAATGTGGATTTGCGTCTCAAGGAAATCGGCAAACAGCGCATGACGATTCAAGGCGCTCTTTTCACTGATGAAAAATTTGACGATGAGTGGTCATTCTTTGATTTTGTTGACTGTGATTTTGATGTTGGTTATAATATCGGGCTTGATTGGCTGGTAGATTGTACGTTCACTAATTGCAATTTTAGCGGGCATCTGGGAATGGGGGACGCAGAAGATGTTAAGTTCATCAATTGCGCCGTGGATGGGAATAGCACAATGGCATTTTCTATCGAAACTACGGGTCTTGCGTTTAATGGTTGCAAATTCATTAATCATAATCCTGACCGGAATCATGCAGGAGCCTTTATCAGTAGTAGAGGGGAGGTGTCATTTATAAAATGTCGTGGTAAATATTTTGCTTTTTCAGGTCACAAAAAGCTGGTTCTACGAAATTACATTTCCGAAGGAAGAACAACCCTTGGAACCGCTTTGCCCGGCCTTTACGACGACATAAGCCAAATGCCTTACTCTGATTTTTTGCTGGAGGATTGCGATTTTACGCGAGGGGTAGAGTTGTTCAATCCCTACCTAACCAACCTTACCATGCGAAATTGCAAGGCAGGAGTATTTCAAACCAAAGGTAGTGAAGTGCGGGGAGATGTGCTGGTTGAAGACATCAAGGAAGGACATGTCAATCTTTCCGCCAGCAAATTTCAAGGCAAACTTACGGTGAGGAATTGTTCCTTTTTTACGACATTTAGAGAGCATAGCTTTAGGTGCGGCGGTTGTATTCCCACGCACACCCTTTTGGAGAACATTACATGTGGTTCAAGTCCGGTTGATGTTGTAAGCACATTCGGCCCACGTGAAGAATGGAAAACCCCGCCGCCGAACAAGTCTTTTATCATCCGCGACTGCAAAATCCCGCGCCTGCATGTGGATTGGGCGCAGACGGAGCATTTGCGGATAGAGAACTGTCAGTTGGGGCATTTGTTCATCCGCAACGGGCGAATCGGCAAACTTGAGATTATTGATTGCTCATTGATGCACCTTGATGTTTCCGACACTCAGGTACAATCACAGGATGTACGTATCCCGGAAGGCGGTAAAATCTCCGGCCATGTCACCGTCACCAAGGGCAGCAACATCAAGCTGTTGCCCAGGTAATCATTTTGTCTGGTGAAATCCGAGCCTTTTCTTCTTTGGTCAATGCGCGGCATCGTCAAGAAACATAAGGCAATACCATACCAGGTAGCCTACCTTGGCAACTGACACAGGCAACCACGCCTGTCCATACGTGTTATTCATCCAGAATTCTAACAACATTGTCTTCCAGAAAGACTTGGAGACTAATCGTGTTTGAGGAAGACCACAGTCTGTGATACCACGCAGCGTCTGTACGTGGAGGAAAACGAAAGGATGTACGCCAAGTCGAATGTGGAAGATTCCGGTAAGCGGCAAGCACGCCTATTGCACCAGTCTGCGTATGCGCCGTGCGACTGATCGTGATGCGGCGATCACCGGGGCGCACAATGAATTCATCTCGCGCCAGCAAGTCTTCTGACAACGTGGCTCTGTCATTGTTTTGCAGGGAGAAGAAATCGGCCTGGGAAAATGTCGCATCGGAACGCAGTTCATAGACGCGAACAATCATCGGAGACGGGCGACTTTTGGCATCTGGATTCAGGTCTGCAACTGCCTGAATGGTAATATTGAGTTTGACTGGCACCTCACGCTTGCTATCCGAGGAAAACAAAGAACATGCCGGCAGCGTAACGGCAAGTACGAGTACAAGAATCGGGCGTATCAAAACCCGGAAGCTGACAGGAGTCATGGGAAAGTCCTTTAAAAATTGCGCCATGATTGACATCATACATGAAACTTATGCCTTATCGTTACGCTGGCTCGCGTTGCTCAGGCTCGAATTGCACCAATGAATCGTCCATGCAAATCTTGCTGCCAGAAAAAACCTTGTGCAGATGGTTGCATCACGCAATCTGGCCAATCTGACCAAGGCAGAAAACGCACACCGTTCAGATTCCTGACAGGATCGTCCGGATGCGGAGGGTCAATCAGGTCTTTTAGTTGGTGTGCTTCCAAATTGGGCGGCGAAATACGTTTGCCCAGAAAATTGAGCCAGGTAGGCGCATAAAGCGACCAGAGCGCGTTCAGTTTGGCCAAGAGAAGCCCAATATGATCAAATTCTTCCCTGTTGGTAGGATGGTCGTTTTCCCATTCCTGAGCATGAATCGAATTTGCAATAATGCGAGAGGCATTGAATAGCCATTCGCAGGGTTGCTCTGCATGAAAAGCAAAATATTGCCCAATCCAGCGGCGTGCAACCATCTGAATCATGATCAACGGATATTCTCGCCCCACTTTGTCGGAAGAATCCATCCATACGCCAATCAAATAACGATCAGGCGCAAAAGGCACACTTTGGGGCGGCAAAATGAAACACCACGGTTGTCCGGGATGCCCAAAACCCAAGGAATCAACGGACTGCTGCTGTTGTTTTGCCCGATAATCCAGGGAATGCCAAGGAATGCCTTTTGTCTTCCTAGGCTGCGATATTTCTTCCGACGGCGACAGTATGCTGCGTTTTTCACGCGCCCACTCTTCCAGACCTTGTTCTTGCTCAAAGAGAAGATTACGCCGAATGAAGTCACCGCGACAGGGCATTTTCCCCCAAAGGGAAACAGCGCCAGCCAATTGCCAGTACGACGGAGAAAGTTTGCTTCCGATCATAACCCTGGGCATCTGAAATTCTGAAGCAATCTGCTACTCAGAGGGTTTTGTTGTCCGCCGGTAGTAATTTCCAAAAGAACCTTGCGGTTGTCGAAATTGTACTCGACCAGTACTCGATTTGGGTTGGCGGTGTTGATGATTTTTCCATGATCCAACAAACGCAAAACCGCCCAAGGTCCATTGGTCATGATAGAGGATGTATCTGAACGCACGCGCGGATTAGCAGTCATCTCCGCACTTGAGCCTCCACGAGGGCCAGGCCAGTTGACGGAAAAAATCTGGTTCGGGCCATGCACATAGCGCAGTGACTGTCCATCAATATTGATAATGAATTCAACAATGGCAGGATCAAGCTCAATTATTTTGAAATCCATATTCCATGCTATTTTTTTAGCGCCTGGGTCGCGAAAAAAAAGTTCCCGAATCGACTGTATCTGAGCAAATACGTCAGGATTAGGTATATATTGCTGTAGCTTTTTCAGATACTCGCCCTGTAGCGTCGGGACATTGGTTGCGTGAGGCATGAAAGCAGGCGTTGTGTTATCACCCCCCAGAGTTGCCGGGTTCTTATAACGCCAAGGGCGTACTCCGATATCTACATACTGCGCAAGCTGCCTTTGGAAAAATTCATCTGCACTACCGCCTGCGGCAAACAAGTTGTTAAAGTCTTCAATAGAGGCGTCTTGCGCGCTGTTTGCGAAAGGATAATATCCCTCCAAGCCGCGCTGGCAGGGATTGCTGACCTGATGAGAAAAAGAAGCCAATGTTCGTTCAATCTGCATTTCCGCCTGAGACTGGAGAATGGAAACACTCCCTTCGGTAATTCTATCATCGCTATTGCCAGCTAACGCCATCATGACGTTCCGCAACGGGGGAGGCAAGCGGCTGGCATCAAGCCTCAATTTTGTTGCGGCGGCAAGCGCATCTGGTGGCACGGTATTCGTGTTGAGCGCTATATTTGCCATGTACAGGTGATTATAAAAGTCATTGATCATCCCGATAACATGGCTAAGATTGACAACACTGCCGGTGCCGGTGATGGAGCCAGAACCAGCACCAGTACTTCCTTGTGTTCCCTGTACCGTCATCTGAACACCAAGATCTGGCTGCCCAGTGACGATCTCGCGCAAAGCCGCGAAATGGTTATCTACGATTTCACGCTCAACACGCGCCTGGGAACGCATTCCAATATCTCTCTTGATGCTCTGAGCTGTTCTATCAATGGTTTCTACGGTTTTCTCCAGCGCGCCCTTATCTGAATCGTGTTGCACGATCTCCCGAGATAAAGTCGTTTCCCTAGCGGTCAATCTAGCAAGTCGTGCCAACGGTGAATCAGGCGCTGCGAGCTTTTGCGCGACAGTCATATCAAAACTCAGGGAGGCGCCTGAGACAGGGCGTATATCTTCCAGAAAGGCATCCCACCTATCCACGTACTCAGTCAGATACTGCTGCCGTAAACTATGTGTTAACTCATCGTCAGAAAGTCTGGAACGCAGATGGGAGGAGCGAATGTCAAGCACGTTTTTTTTAGAGGAGTCAGAAAGAACAGCTTCACGGCGTCCCATGACCCACTCGTCGTCGCTTCTAACAATACGGATAAATTCGCCCAGCCGACTATCGAACAAAAGGCGATAGCCATCAAACGTGAAAAGACCTGGAATACCCTGATCCAGCGGCTCGCCCGATGCCCGGGTGAATACCGTTCCCGCTTGAGGCCCGAGTGCCCGAATCAAGGTAAAGTCAGCAGGGGCTTCTCTGGACATTTCTGCCTTGGCTCGTTCATACAAGCGCAGGGGAGACGGTTTGGCATCCAAAAATACGCGCGCCTGCCTCACCAAAGGATCATTGATCGGAAAAGGCGATTGCACGATCCGATCATCCGCAAGCAAGCGGATGATGTGCTCCGCAATGAAGAACTGGCTGGTAAATTCATTGGCATTTATAGGATTTTCCCAATCCCTCTGCATCCATGCGCGAACATCCTCCGCCTTGTACCGCTGACTATCGTGCAATTGCAAGTAAACCCGCAATGTGTCATACGCCTGTTTTTCGTCAGAGACTCGAATCGCTTCCCGCAATGCAGCTTCCACACGGCGTACTACATAAGGCAGCAACAGTTTGTCTTGCATACTGGTATACGTCTCCGCCGATTTCTTGACAATGGGTGGAGGCGTATAGAGACCGTAGCGGAAAGAGCTTGGAGGATTTAACAGGTCAAGATCCTTGAATTGAGGTAGATCCCACGCAATGCTCAGGCTATCTGGTAGATCACGCTCCTGTACAACAGTTGGTTGTTTGAACAAAGTAAGCAGTTTCTCATGGAGCGTTTCCGCATGTTTGGAAATAGCTTGAAGGTATTCAGCGTTGTTGCCGAAGGAAGCGGACAAGGCGGTGATAAGCCATAACGCAAGCCCCAATACAATTGTATGCCCGAGCATTTGCAAAGCACGGAAGCGCGTTTCCCTCTTCAAGTTAAGGCTTACTAACGACGCTTCTGGAAAAATTACACGGGAAAAAACTTCTGACAAGAAATAGCCTCGATTTCCTGTAACCATATGAGGTGTACGTACAGGAGATCCCTGCGCCTCCATATCTGGCGTTAGGTCAGTTTCTTTTCTATGCCCCCGCAAAGCGCCCCACAACCGTTGCAGAATGGTGCGTGGATTGGCGTAAAGAACGGTATCCGTCTGCAAGCCACTCGTGAAATACACTCCGCGCAAGGTATTGTGCAATTGGGTATTGTCGTAGGGTGAATCCAAGAAAATTTCTTCCAGGAAAGGTACCAATGTTTGCCCGAAACTTGCGAATTCCGGCGGGAGTGCATAGAGAGTGCGGCGATGCCCAAGATCAAATTCCTCCTGCAAGCGGAGCGCCAAGCCCACATCCAGTCGTTCGACCAGCTCTAAGATATGCGTTTCCAATTGCTCCGCCAGATTTGGCTGTGTTTCCGCAACGGATTCCTTACCCCAAAACTTGTATTTTTTCCCGGAATGGCGATATGGCAGCGTAAAACCCCATACTTGGGCGCGGCTTTCACTGGTGAGATAGCTGAAATATGACTCGAAACCTTCGAGTACATCCATCTTGGTGACAATAACATATACCGGAAAGCGAATGCCCAGTTTCTCACGGAGTTGCAACAGACGGTCACGCAAATAACTGGCATGAGCCATAATGACAGTTTTATCATGACCTATCAGGTCAGCGGCATTGACTACGAGTACAGCGCCGTTGATTGGGGCTTGCACACGATGTTTGCATAGCAAGTCAAGAAAACCAAACCATTCGGCAGAATCAGTCTGCGGCGCGGAATCCTGCGAAGTGTACCGCCCTGCCGTATCAATCATGATGGCTTCATTTGTAAACCACCAATCACAATGTTTGGTTCCGCCTTCTCCGGCAATTGCACCTGGCTTTCCAAGCGATTGGAAAGCCTTGCCCATCTGTTCGGCCAGAGGAAACTTCAGGCCAGAGTTGAGAACAGCGGTTGTTTTGCCAGCGCCCGGATTACCGATCAGCATGTACCAGGGTAATTCGTAAAGGTAACGCTTGTTTTCAAACAGACGCCGTAGCATCCCCCCCTTGGAGTGCATCTGCCGCAATTGTTTAATGGCGCGGCTGACGATGCCGCTAACCGCCTTCAGGTTTTCATCGGCTTGCTGGTCAGAGTCTTTCTGCTTTTCTACTTCCGCCTTGCGTAAAAACTTGTTCAGCAGTTCTTCATCGTTACGTAGTCTGAACCACAAACGGTAGAGAGCGTAGATGAAATAACAGAAAAAAACGAAAACAATTACCCAGACCCTCACCATGGCTGAGGCAAAAGGATGATGACTTCCGAAGGCCATAAGGGGACTTAAATGCCAGAACAGGAAGCACAAGGCTACAATGCCCAAGATGACCATCGGCCAGCGAAACAAGATGAACAACAGGAGCGCAGCCAAGAACAGTAGAGCGATAATGCGAACCACTATCGATGCAAAAGGGTATAGACCACTGAACGACAATAATGGCCCAAGAAACCACACAACCAGCCCCAGAACGATAAATGCCAAAATGAACAACATCTGGCGGGAAAATAGTGCGGAAAGAAAATTGCGAAACATATCGACTCCCCAAGCATTACGCTATCAAGGCATGGTTACAGTAGAGGGAGTTGCGTCCGGCATCTGGTGGACAACAATCTGCACTCGGCGGTTTCTGGCACGACCGGCAACTGTTGAATTGTCGGCAATCGGTTCACTATCGGCTCTGCCAAATGTCTCGATGCGGACAGGCAAAACGCCTCGTGCCTCAAGTTCCTTGGCCACATTGTCTGCGCGCGCCTTGGAAAGCACGTAGTTATCTGGAAACTGTAAAACTTTGATTGGAAGGTTGTCCGAGTGTCCAATTACCTGTACAGTACCGGGAACCTTGCTGATTTCCACCGCGATACGATCAAGCAGAGGTAGCATCAGGTGGTTAAGCTGCGCCTGCCCTGTAACGAACATATCATCCCCTCTGAACGTCACTGCGCTGAGAAAATCGTTCTCATCAACAAAAACCTTACCTTGTGCGATTTCCTCCTTCAGCAGTTCGGAAAGACGCAGAGCACGGATGGGTGGGGGCGACAGCCTCCCGATAGCAGAAATCTTCTCTTGCACGATTGTGCTTTCACCGTGTAGAAAATACTTGTACCAACTGAATAGTGCCAAAACAACCAATCCACAAAGGCAACCGCTCACCCATACCGGAATATCACGCCAAAATTTGTTTTTGCCAGGAGTCTCCCCGCGCCAATGTGGAGAAAGCTCACGCGGAACCGAGCCACGCGCTGCCGAAAGTAGTGTAAGCAAACGATACCGGATCGTCTCCAGTTCCCGTCTGCCATTGGCGATTGTGCTGTACTGACCCTCAAATCCCAGACCGAGGATGTAGTACATAACCTCCAGTAGATCCAGATGCTCCTCAACATTGGCAGACAACCTGCCAATCAGAAGGAAAAACTTCTTTCCGCCCTGGACATCTCCATGAAAACGCGAGGCAAGCTGCTGCCCAGCCCAGATTCCTGCTTGTCCGATGTCATGTGTGCCTCCCCAAAGTGTACTGTTCGCAGCTTCGTCAAGCGCGGTTGTCAGACAGAAACTAGCTGTCACAGCGTGTTCGCGCCTGATGTTGGCCTTTGTGCAAATCTGGGTAAATGCGTTGACTTCTTGAGCAAGCAACTCATACCATGCCTCAATGCTGATTGCATCAGACAAGTCTCTTGGTGTCTGCGCAATAGCAAGCAGAAGCGGCTTTGCCGCTTCAAGCAGCGGATTCTGTGTCGCCTTGACCTTTTCCAATCTACTGGCAATGTCAACACCAGGCGGCAAAATCAATGAACTAAGCAAGGGAGGATGCTCGCTCTTGAGGTCAGCCATGCCTGATTCGCCAAAAGCAAAAGGGTCGGTGTCTGGGTGGGTCATAAATTGCTTTCAGATTTAAGGACAAGAATGATAACCCAAAGTCGAAGGAATTTGTTACACAGAGTAATTACATTGAATCTGAGAGTTGCTTCGCAGCGGTGGCTACGCCAAAAGTCTCACTGCGTTGCACTGTAACTGAGCTGTTGTTTGCGTTCACCCTTGCAACCAAGTTGTCGTGCAACTTCCAACCCGATTTAAGGGCAGCAAGTACATCTGAGCCATTGCCGACCCGGACGCGAGTATCTGGCCAACTTCGTGAGCACACGCCTCAAATGGTCAGCATCAAAACCAACGGGAAAACCAGGCTCATCAATTAGAAGCAGCGAGAATGGCGATAGCTCTTTTCTGATCTTGCCAAGCACGATGTCAAAGTTGTACGCCATTGACGCATAATGCCTCATGCTGGTTCTTCTGGCGGCAACCGCCACATATCATCAAAAAGAAGTAGTGGCTGGTTGCACGACTGTTGGGTCTACCCCTACTGACCAAGTACGAAGCGACTACATGTCCGCCCAGATGCGCGCCGATTGGGAGGTGTATCTGAGTAAAAGGCAAACCCCACTCCTACGGAAATTTCACCATAGAGGAGTTCCGCCGCCGATGGTGATGAATTATCCAGCGGAGCTTGAAGCGGCAAGACGTGAGTTCAGGAAGAAGCACAAGATCGCGCCTCCCAAATCTTGACATCCTCCCCTGCCTGAAGGCATGGGATTCCGACAGCATCCATCACCGGCCTTACTGGCGATGAAAGCATCGTTGGTTCCTGCTTCTTTTCTGGCGGTTTTCCCTCGATACACTCTCACAAACAGGACATGTCCTGCTGGTGTTCTTTGGCGGCACTGCTACTACCCAGCCGCCATTCCACGCCTGCTTGTATTCAAGCTGCCGCCTGAACTCAAACCAGCCCTGATCCAGAATAGCCTTGACATGTATTCGCTGGATCGTAGACAACTGAAGCTCTGCTTGATCGATGAGGCTTGGCAGCTTTTGCAAGGCGAATCAAGCGGCGACTTCATTGAAAACGGTTATCGTCGCGCCAGAAAATACAGGGGCTCCTTCGGCACAGGGACTCAAGGCTTGGGCGATTACGATAAGTCAGTTGCAGCTCGTGCTGCCCTGGACAATTCTGACTGGATGTTTCTACTTGCTCAACGACCTGAATCTGTAGCCGCAATGATCAAGCAGGAAAAACTGGCAATTGATGAAGAAATGGAAAAAATTCTTCGGTCTATAAACACCCAACAAGGCGTTTACGCAGAGGTCTATGTGCGGGCGGGAGATTCAGGCGCTGGCGTGGGGCGCATTTTGCTGGATCCTTACACGCTCTTGATGTTCAGCTCCAAGGGCGAGGATGTCGCTGCTATCCAAGCCTATCAGGACAATGGCTATCCGATTCACGACGCCTTGGAAGCAGTACTTGCGGACAGGGGCGTTGAAGGTTTTGTCCATCCCGATCAACGCCAGCTAACAGATGCCCAAGCTACCGATGGCTATTTCTGGGAAGAAGAGGAAGAGCAGTATGTCTGAAGAGAATAAAGAAAGCCAGACCTGGTCTGCGGAGGCGATGGATGGCGCGCCCTCTGCTATTTTGCCGATCATGCTAAATGCGATGATCGTGCTGATCCTGGCTGGATTGCTGGTTCTGGCGTATCACTATTTCTACGTGTCAAAGGTTGAGAATGACATCCCGCCACGGGTTGCGATTCTGGACATAACCGAAATTCTGGAAATCAAGCAGCTACAGGCATCGGTACAGCTTGTGCGTGGTGGTAGTACGGATCAGAACGCCAATCTTCTCTATCAGGATATAACCACTTTTGCCACCAGGCTGGAGGCGGAAGTCAAGGCGTTGCAGGATGAATGCAACTGCGTCCTGGTAGTCAAGTCTGCGGTCATTGCCTCGAACAGGATCGACAATTTCACGCCGGTGGTAAAGGAGCGGCTGGGCTTGGGAGGTTTGTTCAAGGATGATCTGATTAGGGAACTCACAATCATCTCCCCTGCGGGACAACCGAATCCGGTTCCTCAACCCTCCTCTCAATTCCAGGGTCAGACGGGGACATCGAACTTTGATCTGTTGTTCCCCAAGCAGTAAGGCGCGCCATGTCTTTATCTACTGTACCCCCTTGCCAATACCCACCGCTGCGGGAGAGGGTACGCGCTTACCTGAATCTTTGTCGAGCCAACCTGAAGAAGTATTGGTGGCACATGTTGATTCCGATTGCGGTAATTCTGGTCGCGCAGCATTGGGTCAGGTTTGACGTGAATTACACGGAAAGCCTACACCACAGGGTATACCTGACGTTAAAGCGGGACAGGCATATTGAGCGAGACGGATATGTGACCTTTTACTATCGGATCAATCATCCCGGTACGCTTTTCAAGGATGGCGATCATGCGCTAAAGCGAGTATGCGGGATTGAGGGAGACCGAATTGAGGTGGATGAACACCGCCATGTCTGGCTGCATGAGCAGAGCGCGCCGGAAAGCGCCTGGAATCCCAAACTAGATCGAACGATACCCCATCGGTCAGCTACAAACACGCCAAGGTTTATCGGTTACGCAAAAGAAACGTCCCAAACCGGGGTACCTGTGCATCCTATTGCAAGCGGTGTGATACCGGAGGGCAAAATTTTTGTCTGTGCCCCGCATCGGGACAGTCTGGATTCCAAATACGAGATGGTCGGCCTGGTTGACATTGAGCGGGATGTCATGGGGCGGGCGATTGCTCTTTTTTGAACGGGGGCAAACATGTTTTTTACCGGCAAAAGAAGAGAAGACGATTGGGTCACGCCCATCATAGAAAAAATCCAGGCGTGGCCTGCGAGCGCCCACATCTCGATGGCAGTCCTCTTTGTGGGCGGGTTCTACTATTACCATTTTTTTCAGGAAGGCGACAATCTGGGAATCAAGACATTGTGCTTCCTTGGCGGTTTTATCTTTATGTGGTTTTGTGTTGTGCAGTTCTGGAAGGAATGGCGCTATATGCGCGCTGTGGAGCGTTTTGTGAAAGGCAAGGCTGACCACTGCCTTGCCGAGATGGAATTGTTGGTCAAGGGCATCTATCACCTTCAGGGCTACGAAGTGCGGCACAGCGATCCAGCGTTGTCCAGCAGGGAGGTAGACATAGTAGCCTCGTCGCGCAAGGTGACGTACTTCATCCAGTTCAACCACTGGAATGAGCCAACGCTAAGGATACAGACAGTACAGGCGCTGCACAGAACTGCCCTCGCCTACCATGCGGCTGCCGTACTTGTAGCTTTTGGCGAGATCAACGAGGAAACGCGCAATTTTGCGAGACTGAAGGAGGTGACGATTTTTGACCGTGAGCATTTGCTCGTATTTATCCATGAAAAACTTTACAACGCAAAACCCCGTGGAAAAAAAAGTGTATAAATACCACACAAACAGGGAAAACCCTGTTTTTACCAAAAAATCCTATCTCAAAAATTAAAAGGGTATATACTATGAAAAGGCTCAACAACTTTGAAAGTCTGAAATGGACAAGAGAGCAACTTACGCAGATGTAGGCGGTCACATTCATCGCTTCAAGGCTGTGGCATCCCTCCTGAACATCGGCGAGAATGCGCTGAGGGCAAGCGTCAAGGAAAGCGGGATAGATGTTCCCAGGGCTAACGCGCTTAATCCCAAGGCTCCTGCCGTACAGCTTTACAGCATTCCGAAAATCTTTGAGGTCGCCAATTACCGCCGCGAGCGGCATGGTCTCGGCCTGGAAGGAAAAAAACCAGTCATCATTGCGGTTGAGATCATCAAGGGAGGAACTGCCAAAACCACGACTGCCGCCGAGTTGACCGTGCACTTGCAACTCCAGGGGCTGAAGGTACTTGCCATTGACTTGGACGTGCAGGCCAATCTGACCCACCTCATGGGGTACGAATCCGATATTCAGGCTGACGAACTGGACAAGTATGATTATTTAGCACCAGAGGCTGTCGTAAGTGAGACTTTCTTGACCGTCTGCCGACCGTATATTGAAGAAGCCGCACTAACAAGTGCACTCTTCCCCCCCTCTTCCCTGGACATTAAACGTCCATACGGAGAGTATGGTCCTGCACTGATACCCAGTGATATTTTCCTGGGAGACTTGGAGCGGGACATTGTCGGCGCCAGGGGGCCTAGAGAAACATTCTTCCGCCGGTTCTTTGCCGATTCAGCAGCAGGGAAAGTCCCTGCTCTCAAGGTGTCTGATTACGACGTAATCGTGCTGGATTGCCCCCCTCACACAAGCTACATCACAACCAACGCAATAGCTCTGGCTGACATCATCATCGCGCCAGTTCGGATGGAAGCCTTTAGTGTTAAAGGACTCTCAAAGCTGATCCAAGAGATACACTCATTGCGGATGCACTATCCAAACGAAGGCATTGATCCCGAATTGTTAGTCTTGCCGACGTATTTCACTCCAAACTTGCAGCGAAATGCACGAATGCAGGCCACGATTACAAATTTCCATGTAACGGTTGCGCCTATAGTAATAGCGCAAAGCGAGGAGTTTCCGAAATCGCTTGCATTCAACATGCCTCTCTCCCTAATCAAACCGAGGGCTGACGGCGCTAAACAATATCAGCAGTTTGCTACTCTGATCTACGACAAGGCCAAGGCTATCGCCAAGGCCAAGGCAGGAGGATGACATGAAAATGCGGAGCCTTGACGGGGAGAACAGAGGTCAGCGACTCAATAAGCTGATGCCGAACATCCCTGTGCCGGAGCCGCTAGGCAGCGGTTCCGCTGACTCCGTAGTCGCATCTGTTCGTGAGACTGTGCGTGAAACTACTGCCGTAGTTTCTGCCGCGCGCAAGATACCGCTTGAACTATTGTGCCCCTCCCCTTTCAACTCCAGGCGGTTCAGGACACAGGAGCGAATTCAAGAGGTGGCCCAGCTCCTGCGCGCTCATGGGCAGCAGGAACCTTTGCGGGTATACCCAGGAACCGGAGACTGCCAAGGAAAATTCATGATAGTGTCGGGAGTCACTCGCTTCTTGGCAGCCAAAAATATCGGCTGGACTTCTCTGGAAGCCTGGATTGACACAAATCTCACCGACGACGACCCGATCTCTTTAATAAGCATCAGTCACCTTCACAATGACACATCGGCTGAGACTGATATAGATCATGCAGCAATCCTGGCAGAACTTGAAGACAAGGGCTATACCCAAGAGGCTATTATGATGGCTCTCGGATATAGCAGCACCCGCACAGTTCGCAGGCTTAAGGCGTTCAAGAGTCTCCCCCAGGCTATCTACGATTTTGCTGCCTTGAATCCGCACAAAATAACAGCAACTTTTGCCGAAGCGCTAAGAGCAGCATCCTCAGCCCTCGGTGAACAAGCAACTCTAAGCCTTGCAGAGGAACTTGTCTCGGAAAACCTGACCCTTGACAAATTACTGCGCCGTATACGTGTGGAGGAGCGAAGACAAACTAAAGGGCAGATTCGCGCCAAGACGATGAGAGATACTACAATCTATTTTGGAAAGGTGAAGGCAGGCGAGCTTCGCATAATGCATCAGCCCAACGACGAACGGAAGAAGATTACTCTGCAAGCCTTCCCCCCTGAAAATATGGCGGAGGATGTTTATGCTGCTCTTCAAAACCTGGTAAGCAAGTGGAAGGAATAACTCGCAATGATTGCCTTCCCCTACTACGTCGCGGAAAAAAGATACACCCGTAAGTCGTTGATTTATAAGGGCGGCATTAATGCCGGTTCACACCTGCTCAGTTCTCACGCCCCGACCAAGTCTGACGAACCCCTGCCCTCTATCAAGGGAAAGCGCCGTAAGTCATTGATTTATAAGGGCGGCGTTAACGCCGGTTTAAATTACCTTAAAATTCGCACTTCTCCTAAGTCAAGTCTCCACAGAGCCTCATTTGAAGATAAGCCCTGTAAGTCATTGATTTATAAGGGCGGCGTTAACGCCGGTTTAAATTACCTTAAAATTCGCACTTCTCCCAAGTCAAGTCTCCACAGAGCCTCATTTGAAGATAAGCCCTGTAAGTCATTGATTTATAAGGGCGGCGTTAACGCCGGTTTAAATTACCTAAAATTTAACACTACGAGCAAACGAGATAAAACGTTGACCTCACTTAAGGAAATGCTCTGTAAGCTCAAGATTCAGTCGGAGGCTCCACCGCCCATACAACTTGACAAAATCTACATGAAGCCCGGAAAACCCTTCCGGGCTTTAGTGTTTTTGGAGGTAGAAAAATGATTTAGCCTTCACCCCCCACCTTTACAAAAGGAAATCCCCGTAGTTAGCAGCTACGGGGATCTAGATGGGAAGTTGAGTTTCCATCAGCGGACAGTTAATTTGCCTAGCAGCAATAGTTCGCTATCTGGATATTAACACTACTTCCCTCGTTTTTCAAAATTTTGTGGCTATTTATAGCCAAGGGGAAGTTATGTCCTCAAAAAATACAACACTCCCTGTCCAACATGGACAGCGAAAATCCGGCGGCAGGCTTTTGCCCCGTTCCGGCGTGCTGCCACGCTTCAAAAACCGCCCCCCTGCCATCAGAGAGGCATTGCAAATCGTCGCCGAGAAAGCGGGTGATCTGGAGCTATCGCGTTCATCAGCAGCCGTCATGCAGGCGATCATTGCTACTGGCGTTTCAGTAGATTCTCCAACCACACCGATATTCGCCAGGAAATCTACTTTGGCGCGACTTGCAGATGTAGGGGTTCGCTCTGTTTATCGCGCACTCAAACAGTTTGAAGCTCTTGGTTTCATCATCCGTCAAGATCAAGCTAGAAATCGTGAAGGTTGTCTTGACGTATCGGAAATTGTTCTTACTGGAGACTTTCTGCGCCAATTGAGATTAATGGTACACAACTCTGCTCCACAACCAACAAATCAAAACAAAAGTGAACAACAACAGACAAATAACACTATTGTGAATAGTAGTGGACAATTGTGCGCTACTGTTTACAACAATTCCGCGTTTGAGCCTACCCAATGCGCCTCCCCTCGCAGGCAGAAGTTATCCACAGAAAATCCGCGCAATCTCTCTGTTTGCCCTGGTTTGGCACACGGTTTGGCACACGGTACTGTATACAAGGATCAAGATTTTGATCTAAATACAGTAAACAACCAGTCTCCAGCAGCAATGTCCTCCCTGGCAAACCGACCTCAATCGGCATACGTGCGCTACCAAGGAAGATCGATAGCCAGAGAACTGTTTTGGTTAATCGAGGAAAAGAGGCTCACTCTGTCAGGGCTTTTCTGGTTACAAAGGGAAGCAGGAAAAATTGGGCAAAGGCTTTCAGATTTTGTGGCCTTACGTGCGGAAAGATTAAAGCAGCTTGCTTCTGACGGAGACTGTTTTAGATACCTGCGGGCATTGATTCATCAGAATATGGATGCGGCATATATGCTCAACCTTCGGAGCAAAAAAGAAATAGCGCAGAAGAAAGCAGAGGAGGGTAGAGCAGGCAAAGCATATCTGGCAGCGCAGTTGGAAAAGTACAACGGAAAAAGGCTGATTGACCCCACCAGCGGGACAATTGTGGAGATTTACGCACGGGCACAGCTTGGAATCCTGCTTGCAGCGGACGGACATACGTCGTTAGGCGCTATCTCTCTAACCGGCGCAATGTTGAAAGGCATACTTGAAGGAAAATGGAAGGAATTTTTCTTTTCTGGCCTGGTTCCGCGTACTGAGAAGTTAAGACGTGCTGGCTAAACTGGATGCGAACCTCAAGCGACCGGCTATGCGCGGCATGTTCTCATACTTTTCCGGTTGTGGCTTTTTCGGACAAGTAAATAATCCCTGCCTGAAGGCTGGAGCTTTATTGTGAAGACGAGACATGGCTAACCATACCAACACTTCCAACATCAGGCGTATTTACTGCCGCCCTTGGCAGGACAGCAGTCCTGCCAATCCGGGCAAGGTTGC